>Ga0097691_1000177_pt1 | contig 58173 bp, 64 predicted proteins | sample NGESurdeep072012_8_FD_72858 | JGI IMG/M metagenome (GOLD analysis project Ga0097691, IMG submission 72858) | Arctic peat soil microbial communities from Barrow, Alaska - NGEE Surface sample 210-1 deep-072012 | ecosystem: Environmental > Terrestrial > Soil > Wetlands > Peat ...
TAAACCAGGCTATCTTAATCCTAGCTCCATAGATCTGAAGTTGTTTGTTGGTCATGGTTCTTGTTCTCACTTTCACTCCTTTCTAGTTTAGTGAATGTGTCCAAGATGTATGGTGGCTCAATACTAGTTTATAGAATAAGCTTGACCGTAATGATATTTAATGCTATAATGTAGCTGTTATGAAGCGATCAAGTATAGTCCCTAACAAAGACCCCCACCTAGCCAGTATCGACCCTCAAGCAAGGAGGAAACATACTTTGGGGCATAAAATTGCAGCCTACGGCTTAGTTGGAGGAACAGTAGCTGGAATACTTGGGACTGCTGATTACTTAAGTACCTTAAGCACAAATGCTAGCGCCTCAGCTGAAGGCATTAAGGGTCATGTTAACGGTGTTATAACTGGTTCAATAATAGTCACAAGCGGTAATAACTTAAGAACTTCCCCTACCACCACTCCAGATGTTAATACTCCAGGAAATAGCAGCGTCAGCACTGGGAATATCTATACAGGTAAACCAATCCCTAAGGGGCAAGTCTTTAAATCGGACTACGCTGAACAGATTACTGATGATAAAGGAAACATTTGGTTTGGTATGCCTGTTGGCAAAGGATTTGTCTATACAGAAGTTTCTGCACAAGATACAGTTGAAGTTAATAACGTAACTGTAAACGGATCAGACGCTCTTGAAACAAATCCCAATATGGATCTTTCTCTTGAATATAGGGATGGTTCGATTCAATTGATCAATGCTCAGGGTCAAGCACAGCATGTACCTGAGGCAACCTTCCTGTCTTCTTCGCAAGTATAGCCAGTTGTCTATTAAACTTCTTGATAAGTTACAGCCGAATAGTACAAAAACCAAAACCTCATAGAGAGTTTAGTGTTTTAATACTATTAACTGATAAAATATGTCCATGAAATACAGTTTTTTTGATGACTATTCTGAAGGAGTGCATCCGGAGCTACTAAGATATATCTCGGAAAACAATGATGATCAACAGCTCGGTTACGGAAATGATGACTACTGCAAGCTCGGTGCTGACAGATTGAGAGCTGCTTTCAATTTACCAGATGCAGATGTTCAATTCTTGCCCAATGGCACTGTAGCTAATGTAATTGGCTTAGTCACTATGCTCCAGTCATTCGAAGGAGTAGTTTCACCGAACACTGGACACATAAATACTCATGAAGCAGGTGCATTAGAGGCTACAGGTCATAAAATTATCTGGGTAGAGGCTGCTGATGGCAAATTAAGCCCCGACCGAATTGATGAAGCGCTTTCACGCTACGAAGATGAACACACTGTTGTTCCTAGGGTTGCTTATTTTACGCAGGCCACAGAGCTAGGGACCACCTATTCAAGAAGCGAATTAGCTAAAGCTATAGAGCATGCAAAGAGTAAGGGTTTATATACATTTCTTGACGGAGCACGTCTTGCCATGGCTATTGCTGATAAATCACTTGGGTTAACTCTTGAAAACTTTGGTGAATTGGGACTAGATATGTTTTACGTTGGTGGTACTAAAAATGGTGGTCTGTACGGAGAGGCAATGGTAATTACTAACGTCGCCTTAAAGACACACTTCCGTAACCACATGAAGCAACGAGGTGGCTTAATGGCAAAGGGTAGATTTATGGGGCAGCAGTTTGCTCGCTTCTTCGACACTGACAATCTATGGCTACAACTTGCAGAGCATGCCAACGATCAAGCAACTAGATTGTATGTAGGGCTTGAAGAAATGGGTATAGAGTTTGATCAACCATCAGGCACAAATCAGATATTTCCTATTTTTGACAATGATATGATTGATCTTTTACTTACTGACTATGGTTTCTATAAATGGGATAAGATTAGCGACAAAAGAACTAAAGTTCGTTTAGTGTGTTCATGGGCTACTAAACCTGAGAACGTTGATGACTTTCTATGGTCAGTAAGCAGACTAGTTAATGGCCAGTAAACAATTTCGATAAATAGTCAAGTTGAACGGAAGTTATTTATCTCGAACTATTTAAATATATAATCAACAAACCCAAAGCATCACAAAAGTTTTATGAAGATACTTTGTTTACAAAATATGAACAGCCTAGTCAAATTAAGAAATTGATTCTATAAACTTCTAATGGACTGCTGTAACACCTAGGGCTTTTCGCAACATCCAAGTACCTTTAGATTTTCCTGACTGTCCTTCTCTATCCGTAGCATCAAGTTCCCATAAACCAGCAAAGTCGCCACCAGGCAAAGGAGTCATCCTTACAGTACCACTTCTTTGTACATTGCCTGCTTCATCTGTATCTTCCCAGGTACCTTCGTAATTTGGACCAAAGGTCAAAAGATCTAATCTAGTTCTAAGGCCATCATCACGCAGTTCACCTTGACCCGAAAATTTGTTACCCTGTGTGCCATCAACAACCACTAAAGATATTTCGTCTAATAACACATCAGCTCCATCTTCTTCAGATAAAGGTATGCTTCTCATGCTTTCAAAATTTCCTGCTGGAATGGGTTTTAACATGCATCTATTATAACATGTTATAGTATATTTCGTCAATGGTCGAGACACACATATCTTGCTTGAACTATTTAAGTATATCACCGAGAACCCCGACCAGTCACAGAGGTTACTTGATAAGTTACGGGCTACTAGACCGAAGCAACCCCAGTTAATTGAGGGATTGGTGTATTAGCACGGCTAACCTGTTAAAATTGGGGTTATGAAATACAGCTTCTATGACGACTATTCAGAGGGCGTACACTCTGAAATCCTAAAGTACATTGCTGAACACAACGAAGACCAGCAACTAGGCTACGGTAATGATGAATACTGCAAACTAGGCGCAGATAGACTTAAAGAAGCCTTTGATTTACCACAAGCTGATATTCATTTCCTGCCTAATGGCACGATTGCTAATGTTATAGGTTTGGTATCTATGCTTAAGCCGTTTGAGGGTGTTATTTCACCTGATAGTGGGCATATTAACACCCACGAAGCAGGTGCGATAGAAGCTGTAGGGCATAAAATTATCTGGGTCGAAGCTCCTGATGGCAAGCTCACACCAGCCCGTATTGATGAAGCTCTTGCCCGTTATGAAGACGAGCATACCGTTAAGCCACAAGTTGTGTATTTAACCCAAGCCACCGAGCTAGGGACAACGTACACAAGGGCTGAACTAGAGGAAGTTATTCAACATGCCAAAGACAAAGGACTATACACTTACCTCGACGGCGCACGGCTGGCTATGGCAATAGCTAACAAGGAACTTGGGCTAACGCTTCAAAACTTTGGTGCGCTCGGTTTAGATATGTTTTATGTTGGTGGCACAAAAGATGGTGGTCTTTACGGTGAAGCCATGATAATTGCTAATGACGGACTAAAGCCAAACTTCCGCAATCACATGAAGCAACGGGGTGGGCTAATGGCTAAAGGTCGGTTTATGGGACAGCAGTTTGCACGCTTCTTTGATACTGACAACTTATGGCTGACATTGGCAGAACACGCCAATGCGCAAGCTACTAGGTTATACATGGGGCTTAAAGAGCTAGGCATTGAGTTTGACCAAGAGCCAGGTACTAACCAGATATTTCCCATCTTTGATAATGGCGTGTTGGAAAACTTGCTCAAAGACTATGGCTTTTACAAGTGGAGTAAAGTCAGTGACACCAAAACCAAAGTCCGCTTGGTTTGTTCTTGGGCGACTAAGCCTGAAAACGTGGACGAGTTTCTAAATGATGCTGGAACTTTGCTACAAAATAAGTAATTATTTTACCTATGGCGAAGCCACCGTACTACCGCATTTTCCTAAAAGAGGGTTCTAAGAACTACCTACTATGCCGTCTATGGCAACAAAAGTCAGACGAGAGCCTCATGCTGCAAATGCAGCCAAACAAGCATGGCACTAGTGGTAAGGTCGGCAAAATTGAAATAACAGGTAGCACGTTTGATATTCACTTTGACCAAATAACCACCCCCGCAGAAATTGAACACACCACAATTCATGCTACTGGACAATCACATACCAAGATGAAAGATGGTAACTTGAGTATTAACTATGACAAGGACAATGCTGGCATACCGTTAGCCGACTTAAAAACCATTAAACATCTAGGCACACTAATTAGCAGAGACATGACAAGCGAAGATGAGCTTGCGCCTACACGAGCAACAGACGTGCCAATAGAGCGTGGTGCTGGTCAAAAGTTCAGTGTTCTTGATATTCTAGGCGTTCCAAAGGGTGCTAACTTCAACTTTACGGCTGACTGGGACATGGAAAACGAACGCCAAGTTATGATGACCATTGGTATGCACAGACTGGGCTTCAATGGCTTTGATGTTCTGGTTTTTACCCGCAGCAGCGACCAATTTGATAAAGTACCGCCTAAAACACTACATTTACCAGACATGAACAACATAGTGCCATTTGTAGTAAAGCTAGATGACAAGAAAGCGACCATAAAGCTATCAACCCTAACCTTTGACCAAGTATTCACCCCACAAGACAAAAGCAATCCTTATGATGGCTTCACCGTTATAACCGCTACGCCAAAATACTTGTGAACCTTGAGTACAATGAGCTTCTCATAACTTTATTATGACTAGCTATAAAGTGAAAACTTCTTAGTCAACTCACGCGACTCCGCAGCATTCATAAAGAAGCAAATGCCATGATACTCAAGTTCTAACTCTGGTGTGGCTGCTGTACGGTCATGTTGCTCGGCATAATTTCCTTCAATCATAGTGTCAGTGAAGTCAGTGAATTTAATACCTTTTTCAATTAGATTGTTCCGCAATGTTCTTATTTTATTACCATTATCGGCTTTAAGTACGATAAAAGGGTTATCTGAAATACTAGGATGTTCTGTGCCATCTTTATCTACATACGTTTGAAAACGCAAAGGTTCATGGTCTTCGTGTAGGGCTATGAGTCCAGCCGTCATGTGTCCTAAAGCATTTAAGACTCTACCAGCAGGTATCTTTTTGTTAATTACACAAATAAATTGTTGGGTTGTGGGATTGTATTGCATGAGAGTAATTATCTAGCTCTAGTGATAAATGTGCAAGTACAAACAAAATCATGTCGCACAATGGAGATTGTAAGACCTGCCCTAACAGGGGTAGAGCCTAATTTTTAGCAACATAAGTGCCTGTCAAGTGCTAACACTTTTCTCGCCCACCCCTGTTAATAGGCATATTATACAATAATAAAGTTTGAGGTTATTTTGCACTAAACCAAGGCAAGTATCGTCTGCCTTGTTTTTTGTCGTCAACTAAAGGAGTGCCGAATATACGTTGCTCTCGCTGCTTACGTTCCCGCTCAAGTCGCTGCATCAGTTCTGCTGACCGTTGCCGACTTTCATCAAGCCACTTTTGGGTTTCTTTTTGTCTGGCTAATCTATCTCTTTCAAATTGCGTGAGGGTTTGTTCGCGGCGTCCTGTAATACCCAAAGCTACTGTTCGGTGTCGGTCAACCTTTGCTTGCTGCCGTCGCAAAGCTACCTCATGTTTCTGAATATCACGCTTTAACTGAGCGCGGTTCACCGCTATTTCAGTTTCTTGACGGCTAGTGTGTTCATATCCTCTACCGATTAGACCAGATTGCAACCCCGCAAGGTGGCCAACGCCCCAAATCAGTACTAGCTTGGCTGCTGGATCATCTACTAATGCAGTATCGACGCCTTCCAGTGCTACTTGATTGCGTACTTGGATAGTGACTTTGTCATGCCGCTTATTCCGCTGCTTATCACTCGTTGCTTTATCTACTCCTTGCTTGATGACCCCAAACACAAACTCGTCCATCGCCTCAGACCCTTTGTCGGCGGTCTTTTCTAACTTACGTCGTAGTCTTCGTTCGCCAATCAAGCCCCTCGCTAAGGTCAAAAGACCTGATTGACCAACATATTCCGCCTCAGTTATATCGTGGTTCTCGCTATTTGCATCATGAAACAAATCAGAGTTTTCTTGAATGGTGTACCCAGAGTGAACAATTACGGATACATAGCTATCAGCACTTGCATCTGTTTTAGCTTCATGGACTCTTTGCTTGATTGCCTCTAGGGGAGTTGTCGGCTCAATCGTTTCATCACTTGAGGCGATTGTTTCATAATGGACAGTAAAGCCGTCGTCTTGTCTCCCCATGATATAACTACCCAGCTTCCTGTAGTAGCTAGGCGTACCTACATGAACCACCGAAACAAGGTCAATCTGTGAACCTGTTTCTGGATGCTCAAATGTGTCGATGGGTGTCGAAACTTTCCACTCTGGCATATTAGGTGTATTATACTTTATTATCATGTTTATGTCAATGTTTGCCTCTGTACGTGGCTAAGCGCTTAGAGGTCAGCTTTAGCAATTTGTTTCGCGGAGTATATTTCCACTCAAGTCTGCCAGAGGAAGCGATCCTAGACCCCTCTCCATGTCTCTCCAAAGACACTAAACTCGTTCACTGAAAGCGTATCTGAGAACCGTAGCAAGAACGGATATGATTTTTTCTGGATATTACGACCCTCAACGCCATTTTTCCATTACTCACTACCGAATTATGTGACACCAAAACTCTTAAAAATCTAGCTAAAGCGTGCTAGTTTTCAGAGAGTTGTCACAAAATTCCACACGACCTTAGTCTTATTAGTATGAGCGGTAGCCATTGTTTCGGCGAATACTACTTCGGTATTCACGTATCGGTAGTAAGTGTTCCTAGATATGCCACATAGCTTAGTAGCATCACTGATGTTGTAGTTGTGCTGTATCAAGTCAGCCAACTTAATGACTGTACGCATGGTAACTTTCGTAGGTCGTCCCCTCGACTTTTTTATTGCCATATAACTCCTTTTTTCTGTATTAACCTCTACTACTAATTATGACAGCCGTTCAATAGTACAATGTAATCATGTCTGACTTAGCACCAAACAGCAGCCCTCTTGAGCAACTTTTTGAAATGCTTAAATCTTCCACTCAAGCAGAGGAAGACTTATACAAGCCAGAGAACCTACGCTATGTTTTGTATGCCCGTAAGTCAACGACTGACGAAACTAGACAGGTAAAGTCGAAAGAAGACCAAATAGCCGATTGCTTGGAGCGAGTAGTTGGACATGATGGTGTATCACTCGATGAAAATGACATTCTTAAAGAAGATGGTTCAGCTAAAGAACCTGACATACGACCCTTGTTTCGCAGAATGCTTGATGATGTCATTAGTGGCAAATATGACGGCATCATAGCTTACCACCCAGACAGACTAGCTCGCAATATGAAAGAAGCTGGCGAAATTATTGACTTGCTTGATAAGGGTATCATCAAAGATTTACGTTTCGCTACCTCGCAGTTCGAAAATAACCCCTCAGGTAAAATGCTTCTTGGTATTTCCTTTGTTTTGGCGAAGCAATTTTCAGAGCACCAAAGCGAAGTGGTGACACGGGGTAACAAACGTAAGACACTTAGCGGTAAGTTCCTACGCAGTTTCTTACACGGCTACCTTAAAACTGAAAAGGGTCGGCTGTACCCCGACGGCGAAAACTATAATATTATCAAACATGCTTTCGATATGCGTATAGGAGGCAAGACTCAAGTTGACATCATGCGTTATTTGAATGACAGAAGCGACTACAAAGTATTCAAATACAAGCAGGAGGGTCACTTTCCTTACCACTGGGATAAAGACAGCGTATCAAGCCTTTTAAGCGATCCAACGTATGCAGGAATTATTCGTTATAGCGGTGGTGTTGTGAAGCTAGGGGAAATATATGACTTCATACCAGCGATAGACGCTGCCGACTTTCTGAAAATCAACCAAGCCAAGGACTTTATGTCCAGCAAGTTCAAGTCCGCTATAACTGCGCCCACTGATAAAGTGAAAGCAAATCTACTGTTGGGCAAAGTATTCTGTAAGTCTTGCGGTAAGTCGCTATCATCAGGCATTACGGTTAAAAAGGACGTCAACTACTATCGTTATCGCTGTGAAACCGATGGCTGCAAGATGAAGAATAAAGGTCCGAGGGCAAAAGTTATTACCGATTATGCAATAGACTATCTCGACAAGTATCGCTTCACCACTAAGACTAATTACGAGAACTACGCCGAAGAAGTAGCCGAGAGCAGAACTGCTCGACTAAAGCAGCTTTACTCCATTGTTAATTCACTTAATAAGCAAATTACCGATACTCGACGTGAGTACAATCGTGCAAAGCAAATAGTAGCGGGTGAGGACAAAGACTTAGCCGAACACTACAAAGACGATTTGAAAGACTACAAAGCTGAACTAAAGAAGCTCAATAAGGCTTTTAAGATTGCAAAATCAGAACAAGAGCGATTAAAAACCGTAATTCCAACTTACGAAAAGTATCTCGAACTATTCGATAATGTGAGTGATTTACTTCGGTCAACAAAAAGCATTACGGTCTTTAATAAAATCCTTGAAAAGTTCATCTCGAACCTAGTTTTAAAGGGTGAACTTGTGCCGCCAAAAAACAAGATTACCAGATGGGAAGTAGTAGATATAAAACTAAAAGAACCCTATGCAGGGTTCCTTAGTGTCAATGATTTCGACTCTGGTCGGGGTGAGAGGACTCGAACCTCCGACCTCCGCGTCCCAAACGCGGCGCGCTAGCCAACTGCGCCACACCCCGATCATATAGCGGTATATTATAAGCTAATAGGGGTAGATTGCCAACTATTATCAATCTTGTACAATACGGATTTGTTTAATTTTGGTTGCTAAGTTGGTCTTTTCGTCAAAATCAATTAGTACTGCATTGAACTGAGTAGGCCCGCTCGTCTCTAGATCGTTTCTGGTTTGAACGCTATTTCGCCACCGAGTATAGATAGGCTCTAGTTTTACTCCAAGCGATGAGTCCAGAGAGCCACACATGCCCACATCCGTTATATGGGCAGTTGAATTGGGTAAAATACGTGCATCAGCAGTCGGAACATGCCAATGGTCACCGATAACTGCAGTTACCTTGCCGTCTAAGTAGTGCCCAATAACTACTTTCTCGCTCGAGTAGTCCCCATGGAAGTTTACTACTATAGCTATTTTAGGAACTTCAGCTTCTTTGTTCAGTATCTTGTCTATTATTAGAAGCGGATTATCCATAGTTAGATCAGCATCTTTGCCAACTATTTTACCAAGTAGGCTAATGATAAGTACCTTGCCTTTTGGCGTATCAAGATACTTATAGCCAAGTCCTGCAGTACCTTCGGGATAGTTTGCTGGTCTAATAATTGGCTGGTTTGGGTCCTTTAAGCTAGGATAAATATCCGGTAAATATAGACTCCAATTTCCACCAGTACAGAAATCTATGCCTAGGGTTTTTAAAGTGCTAAAGTCACTTACTGTTATTCCCTTTCCAGAACTTACGTTTTCAACTTGTGCGACAACAAAATCAGGCTTTTCATCTTTCTTTACTTGAGGCAATACTTTTCTAACGGTATCGACACCAAGATCACCCATGATGTCACCGATATATAAAAGCCTCATTATTTGCCTATCTCTTACTTGGCGAACTCAACTGCCCTGGTTTCACGAATAACGTTAACCTTAATAGTCCCAGGATATTGCATAGTCGACTCAATCTTTGTGGCTATATCACGAGCTAATTTGATGGCCGATAGATCATCTATTGCCTTAGGACTAACGAATACTCGTACTTCTCGGCCAGCACTGATAGCGTAAGACTTTTCTATTCCATTGAAGCTATTAGCTACATTCTCTAGCTCTTTCATTCGCTCTACAAAGTTCTCGGCGCTAATATTCCTAGCACCTGGCCTGGATGCACTAATTGCATCTACGACTCGTATAATTAAGGCTTCTACGCTTGTTGCTTCCATATCGTCGTGATGTTGCTCGGCGGCAAGTGCAACATTTTCTGGTGCCCCATATTTACGAAGGACCTCACCAGATATATGGTGGTGTTTTCCTTCGACTTTATGCGTTAATGCTTTGCCTAGGTCATGTACCAAGGCTGCATACTTCGCTGTTTTAACATCGGCCCCAACTTCTTCAGCAATCATTCCAGCAATATGCGCCATCTCGGTAGAATGCTTAAGTACGTTTTGGCCATAACTTGTTCGGAACTTAAGTTCGCCTAGCAAGTGAAGAATTTCTTTTGGAATACCGATGATGCCGATTTCACGAGCCGCGTCTTCACCTGCTCTTAAGACATCCTTTTCTACATTCTTCTGTGCTTTCTCAACAACTTCTTCAATTCGTCCAGGATGAATTCGACCATCCTTCATTAACATCTCTAGAGCCTGCCTGGCAACCTCACGTCTTACAGGATCAAAGCTGCTTAAGACAACATAACCCGGGGTATCATCAACCATGATATCGACACCAGTAGCTTTTTGGAGTGCTTGAATATTGCGACCTTCTTTACCAATAATACGACCCTTCATTTCTTCATCTTCAAGCTTAACGCTAGATATGGTTCGCTCAGCAGTAACTTCACTTGCCATTCGCTCCATAGCTGTCGTGATGATTAGGCCCGCTTGCTCTTCGGCATTATCTTTTGCTTCATTTTGTAGCTTATTAACAAGGCCCAGTAGATCATCTTTGATGTCTCTCTCGGTCATTTGCATCAATTTATCTGCAGCCTCAGCTTTAGTCAGTTTGGCAATCTTTTCCAACTTTTCTTGCTGCTTAACGCGAATGTCTCTGATCTCGTTTTTTAACTGATCAATCTCATCTTCGCTTGCACGAAGACGTTCGTTTCGCTTATCCAGATCATCAAGTTTCTTGTCTAATGCCTCTTCACGAGTGACTAGACGCTGCTCAATATCTTTTAGTTCTTTGCGACGTGACTGCTCTTCTTTTCTAAATTCATCTGCTGACTTATTCGACTCCTCACGAGCCTGATCAACCAATTTGGCCGCTTCTTTTTTAGCTTTCTCTAATTCCTTCTCTGCTTTGATTTCGGCAGAACCCATTCTGTTTTTTGTAATGACAGCGTTGGCTCCAAAGCCAACAGCAAGCCCAACAATCGCTAGTACGATGGCAAGCATATTTCCTCCCTTTTTTATGGCAGACAGATTCTATTTAAGAACGATCGCTATCACTTCTCTAGTTCTTGTAATAATCTTGTCTGATAATCTAATTAAATAAGAATAAGTAACATTTGTCGGATTTTTCGTCTCTCAAAATAAGATCGATAATTCCTATCAATTAATATACAGCCTTATTAGTGTTGTCGCAATCAATTAATGTCCAATCTTACCGGAGTAAGCTACTTTTTCTGAATAGTAATATGAGGATCAGCGCCATATTCAGGTAAAACTAGTTTTTCATCTTCCCCTTTTAATAGTCCACTAATTCCGTCTTCTATCCAATCACTGCCACTGGAACCGATAATCGGTATCGACAGACTGCTTGCTAGTGCATTGGCCATACTCAGGCCGATTCGAAGTCCAGTAAAACTACCTGGACCTTTATAGCAGACTATGCCTTCAATACTTTGCCAGGTCATTGCCACCCCGCTAAGCATTGATTCGATTTTTCTATGAACTGTTTCTGCTAGTATTCGATGAGCTTCATAAGAAATATACGCTAACTGCTCATCATCCTTATACAGCCCAATCTCGGCTTCTGGTTTATCGGTTCTGATTATCAATATATTCATATTTTGAGATATACATCTTTCAGTAAGTATTCTATATCTTGATTAAAGGTAAAGTGAAACTTTCTAGCATCGTCTCCTGTTACCTCAATGTCGATGCTTAGTCGATTTTTTGGCAATACACCCTCGACAATACCTGGCCATTCAATAATAATTACTGCTCTATCATCAGCAATATTTTCTTCAAGCTCTTGTTTCATTATCCCTGGATCGGTCAATCGGTAAAAGTCATAGTGGTAAATGGTGAAATTGCTAGCCCTATATTGATTACAGATAGTGAAACTGGGACTAGATACTAGATCTTCACTGCCCGTCCCCTCAACTATAGCTTTTACGAGTGTCGTCTTACCTCCGCCAAGATCACTACTTAGCTCAATGATTTCACCACCACGCAAATTGTGACCGATAGTCTGCCCGAGTAACTTGGTAGAATTAAGGTCGTTGCATTCTTTAACTAAAAATTGTTGATCCATAGATTTAATAATATTAGCCTTTAAAACTAGTAAACCGCAAGTTTGGCTTCTTAAAAGGCGCTATACTATTAATTATGCTTTTACTTAGTAACGACCTAGTCAGAAAACAAGTTTTATCGCTCCGAAGCAACTCGCTCATAGCTACTATCCAAAGCGCTATAATCAATCCAAACAACCTAAAAATTGAGGGTTTTTACTGCCGTGATAGCTATGATAAATCTCAACTTGTACTTCTAACACAAGATATTAGAGAGACTATAGCCAATGGTTACATAGTTAATGATCATGACGTCTTAGCTCGGGTTGAAGACCTAATACGATTACGAGATATCATTAATATAAACTTTGTGATTGTTGGCAAACAGGTAACTACTATAACTAAGTCGCGGGTTGGTAAGGTTACCGACTATTCCACTGACCTTGATTCAATGTTCATACAAAAACTATATGTTGCTCAACCAGTATATAAAGCGTTCGGTAGTGGAAACATGATAATTGATAGGACTCAGATAAACGAAATCACGCCTAAGAAAATAATTATTAATGACATACTCGGTAATGTACCTGCCCAGGCAAGAGCCAGTATTATCTAATACTAATCTTCCTGATCTACTTTTTTAGAGTTTTTTATTGCTTCTTTCACGTCCGAGTAATTAAAACCTACTCTAACTAGATACTGCATTAACTTAAGATCATCAGCATATTTTGATTGACGCCTTTTAGACTCAATTAATTTATTTAAACTATCGATGTCGCTAATTTGGTCGTTCTTTAAAGACTGCTCAATAACAGACTCTGCGATCTGTTTTTTTCGCAGCTCAAAGGTTATCTTACGTTTTGAAGATGGGGACTGTAGCATGCGATCGTGTATATAGGCCCGAACAAACATTTCATCGTTAATAAGATCAAGCCTCTTTAACCTAGATATGATGGTCTTAATTTGATCATCGCTAGCCGATTTACGTTTTAAGTACTGTTTGACCTCGCCCTCGCTTTTAATTCGGAGGCTTATGTATTTAAGCGTACGGCTATATAGATCATTTGTTTTTGTAAGATTGTCTATGCTCTTAAGATCATTATCGGTAAGCTTTTGGCCAACATTTATACCACTACTAAGTAATGATTCACCCGAGATAATAAGATTAAGTTTGTCGTCGATAAATACAGCAAACTTATCTTCTTTACCCATTTTAGCTATCTTAGTAATCTTCATTACCAACCCTCAAGCGCTAAGCCTGAGTCTATATTAGTCCGCTTCTTTAACTGAAGCTTTGAGTACGGCAGCGGCTATTTCTTCAAGAACTTTAGGATTAGCTTCTAGGTAAGTTTTTGTTGCTTCGCGGCCCTGTCCAATTTTTGCTCCCTTATATGAATACCAAGCTCCAGCTTTTTCAACGATATCGCTATTAGCTGCTAAATCGAGGACATCACCCGACCTAGAGATCCCCTTGTTATACATAATATCGAATTCTGCTTCTTTAAATGGAGGCGCAATTTTATTTTTTACCACCTTGACTCTGGTTCGATTGCCAACTACCTCATCACCCTGCTTAATTTGGCCGATTCGGCGAATGTCCATTCTGACAGATGAGTAAAATTTGAGGGCATTACCACCAGTAGTTGTTTCTGGATTACCAAACATAACACCAATCTTCATACGAATCTGGTTTATGAAAATTACTGTTGTTCGAGACCTGCTAATTACTGCTGTTAGCTTTCTTAGTGCCTGGCTCATTAGCCTTGCCTGTAAACCAGGCAGAGAGTCACCCATGTCGCCTTCAATTTCAGCACGTGGGACTAAGGCTGCAACTGAGTCGATGACAATAAGGTCAACCGCGTTTGAACGAACTAGAGTTTCGGCGATTTCAAGTGCTTGCTCACCATTGTCTGGCTGACTTAGTAGCAGATTCTCTGTGTCAACACCAATGCGTTTAGCATAGGCAGGGTCAAGTGCATGCTCGGCATCAATAAATGCAGCGATGCCACCACGTTTCTGAACTTCGGCAATTGCGTGTAGCGTAAGTGTCGTTTTGCCAGAACTCTCTGGACCGTAGATCTCAACAACTCGTCCTTTTGGCAGGCCTCCGCCAAGTGCTAAGTCGAGCGAAATTGCTCCACTTGGGAAAATCTCAACTTCGGTATGGGGTGTTTCTCCAAGTTTCATGATCGAACCTTTCCCAAATTGCTTTTCAATTTGATCAAGAGCCAGCCCCAGAGCTTTCGTTTTAGCGTCCTTGTTATCTTTTGAATCAGTCATAATGCCTCCACTTTTTAAGACCTTCGTCTATTTACCTAGTACTATAACGGAAACGAGCCGCTTAAATAAACTGCTTAAGTTTTAAATAGTCTAATTATTTTATGCTAGTTTAATAATTAAACCTAGACTATATCTTATAAAGCGTTAATATCTATTAAACTTTTAGATAACTTGGCATTGTTTGATTTGATTACGCTAAGGCTTATAATAAGCTAGGATGGGGCTAAATAAACATATATCGAACTAGAAAAGTAAGTTTTAATAAAGTGAGATACATTAACTAATCATGACACGGCTTTCTAACAAGCAAAATGGCTTCACGTTCTATGAGTTAGGTATTGTCCTGGTGGCAATTGGGATATTGGCGGCTATAGTAATAAGTACATACAGCGGCATTCAAGCTAAATCTAGAAACGCCAAACGCCAAACAGATATTCAGTCTATCCAGACACAACTTGAAGGCTTCTATAGTCAGAATGGTTACTATCCTTCGCTCACAGATTTAAATAATAAGACCTGGCTAGCTTCACATTTACCTAAGTTATCGCCATCGGATATGCTCGACCCTTCTAGTAGTGAAACTACTTCAAATGTTCAACTGGCGGCCGCTCCAGAAGTAAAAGTTTATTCCTATCAAGTAACTGATAGTAATGGCAATGCTTGTGAATCGGATGATACAAATTGTGCTAAATATACTTTAACTTCAACCTTTGAAGGTAGCGTTAATGGATCTAAAACTTACGCCAAACAAAACCTAGACTAAAACTATTTATCTTTTAAAGTCTTGTTCAAATGCTTAACAGCTTTAGGGGTAACTTTTCTTCCCCTGGGGGTTCGCTCTAACAAACCTACTTGCATCAAGTAGGGCTCGATAAAGTCTTCAATTGTAGATCGTTCCTCGGCTGTTATTGCTGCTAGAGTCTCAACGCCAACAGGCCCCCCGTTATAGTGATCAATGATGGCGTTAAGTAATGATCTATCGGCTGGATCCAGTCCGATGTCATCAATTTCTAGCAGATCAAGTGCCTGTTTTGCATTATCAACGTTTATTGTCCCGTTACCATTAACATCTGCGAAGTCCCTAACCCTTTTTAGTAGTCTATTAGCGATTCTTGGAGTAAGTCGAGATCTACTAGCCAGTAGGCTTGGCGCCTGTTTATCTATGCCCACTTTTAGAATTTTTGCTGCCCGATTGATTATTAGTTCCATTTCATCCAGCTGATAGAACTCAAGTCGGTGAACTATACCGAAACGATCCCTGAGTGGGGCGGCTAGAGCACCAGCGCGGGTTGTAGCACCAATAATAGTAAACGTTGGTAGATCTAGTCTTAACGACCTGGCACTGGGCCCCTTACCTAGCATGATATCTAGTTTAAAGTCTTCCATAGCTGAATATAGGACTTCTTCAACCGTTCGGTTCAAACGATGGATCTCATCTATAAATAAAATATCTCCGTCTTGAAGATTAGTCAGTAAACTAGCTAGGTCCCCAGCCCGGTCAATGGCCGGTCCTGAAGTTACTCTGATTTGTGCGCTCATTTCATTGGCTATTACATTAGCCATGGTTGTCTTACCAAGTCCAGGAGGCCCATAAAGAAGCACGTGATCAAGTGGCTCTTCACGCTTTTTAGCGGCATCAATAGCTAGCTTGAGGTTCTGTTTTAGGCGAGTTTGGCCGATATAATTAGCAAAGTCTCTTGGTCTAAGAGTATTTTCAAGCTCCTGTTCATCAGGTGCGTCGAGCGGTGTATTTATGATTCTGTCTATCACAACTATATATCCTTATTTTATGGAACTAGAGTTGGGTTCCAACAAGTCCTTAGGTTACGGTCTGCAGATTTTAATACCTTCATGTCAGAGCCGTCAAGCTTAAAATCAAATATGTTAATATTCTGTTCAATCCGATCTTTAGTAACTGACTTAGGGATGACGATCATACCAAGCTGAATCAAAAACCTTAGCATAATCTGGGCGTAGGTTTTCTCGTGTTTATTGGCAATCTGTAAAACAATGTCATCATCCATTCTTTTACCATGAGCTAGCGGTGAATAAGCCTCAATAGCTATGCGATGATTTATGCAATATTCTACAAGCTCAGGTTGCTGTAAAAATAAATGCAGCTCAACTTGATTAACAACCGGCATTATATGTGCATACCCAGAAAGTTCTTTTAGGTGTCTAACTGTGTAATTACTAACGCCGATAGACTTAACCTGGCCAGATGCCTGAATCTCTTCTAGGGCTTTCCAGGATTTCTTTCGTAGAACTGAAACTGGAAAATGTAGTAGTAGTAAGTCGACATAATCAATATCCAATTTTTCCATCGATGTTTTAAAGCTAGACAAGGTCTTTTTATAGCCAAAATTATTAACCGATATCTTGGTTGTAATATAAAGCTCGCTGCGACTGACTCTTGATGCTTTAATAGCACTTCCGAGAAGTTGTTCATTCTTATAAATTTGAGCACTGTCAAACATTCGGTATCCTGCATCAATTGCGCTGTCAAACATTTCACTAAAGGTCTGTTCATCGGTTACTTTCCAGAGTCCAAGCCCAAATTGCGGTATTGAGGTTCCGTCAGCCAGTTTTATATTAGGTACAGACATTATTTTAAGATACCCCCTTCAAAGCTAATTTTACTCTCTCACTAACTGATAAATCTTTGTCTACTGCTTGAAGTGCCCGAATGGCGTCAACCTCACTGTAACCAAGAGCCAAAAGAGCCTGAACAGCCTCATCAGATGAGTTAATTCCAGATCTAGATATAACTTCTTCAGCTTCAGCTCCAGTTACTAAGCCAACTTTATCCCTAAGCTCAACAATTAGCTGTTCAGCCGCACGCTTACCTACACCTTTGGCGCTCATTAAGGTATGGACGTCCCCACCAGCAATGGCGGTTTTTAGACTGGCCGACGTTCCTATACTCATCAGTGCTAGGCCAACTTTAGGGCCAACATTTTTAACGCTAATAAGTTGTTCAAACAACTTTTTCGACTCCTGATCGGTAAAACCATATAGATCATATGAGTCTTCACGAATGTGTTCATGTATGTACATACGGTACTTATTACCGGCTTCTAATTTTTCGTACTCAAACAAAGTAATATATAGTTCGTAGCCGACGCCATTAACTTCGAGAATTACTCGATCGATCAGTTTTTCTGCTATCTCTCCAGTAAGACTTGCTATCATTTGTACAGTATATCAGCATAGTGATTGCTGGCTCAGCTAGAAGTAATCATTGAATGCATAATTGCTGCAGCTAGTGCATCTGCACAGTCGTCGGGCTTAGGGATTTCCTTAAGTTTTAGGATTACTCGTACCATTTCCTGGATCTGTTTCTTTTCAGCATGACCATAGCCGGTAAGGGCTTGTTTTATTTGCAGTGGCGTATATTCAAAAAGTTCAAGATTGGCTTGTTCGCCAACTAGTAGCACTACTCCTCTTGCTTGGGAGACGGTCATCGCAGTAGTTACATTTTGAGCAAAGAATAGCTTCTCAACAACAATAATTTCTGGCTTATTTTCAGCCACAATATTCGTTAGTTCGTTAAAAATCGTCTGTAGTCTTTGGCCGTCAGAATGATCGGATGGGGTCCTAATAACACCGGCATCAACTATGACCGGCTGCGACCCTTTAATGCTGTCTATTACGCCAAAGCCTAGTATTGCTGTGCCGGGGTCAATGCCGATAATTCGCATTTAGTTAAACCTTTATAGCAAGCTCTCGTCAATATCAAAATTGACATGAGTATTGGTAACGTCGTCAATGTCATCTAAAGCATCCATTAAACGCATTATCTTCCCAGCAGTAGCGCTATCGGTAACTTCTACGGTTGCAGCGGGAACATACGTAAGCTCTGCGTCACTTATCTCCAGACCATTTTCTTTAAGTTGATCGCGAACCTTCGCTAAATCGCCGGCTGCTGTGTAGACTATTGTGCCACCGTCTTCTTCTTCTATAATGTCATCGGCACCAGCCTCTATAGCCTGGAGAGTAATGTCATCACTTGCAGTAGTTAGTCTAATTAGGCCTTTTCTTTCAAACTGAAAGGCAACTGCACCCTTCTCAGCCATGTTACCGCCATGCTTGCTGAAAGCCAGACGTACTTCTGGATAGGTACGGTTAATATTGTCAGTAGCTGTTTCGACCAGTATAGCTACTCCGCCTGGACCGTAGCCTTCGTACATAACCTCTTGTAATTGTTCGGCAGATTTATCTTTTACACGATCGATTGACCTCTGAATATTGGCAAGTGGCATATTGGCCGCCTTGGCCTTATCGATTGCCAATCTAAGGCTAAAGTTAGTATCGGGATCGATTCCTGATCTAGCTGCGATCGCAATCTGATTGCCCAACTTAGTAAATACTGCGCCGCGAGCCGCATCTTTCGCGCCTTTTTGTCTTTTAATTGTTGACCACTTAGAATGTCCGCTCAACTGTTCACCCTCTTCTTGGATTAAATACCGCTTCTTATCTGTTATTATACTATATTTTGAGATTCTCTAAAAGTGCAGTGAGCTGTAGTTTAGAGTCCTTGGATATGGCTAAAGCTTCGAGCTCGTCAGATGCTTTTGTCAGAAATGCACTGGCCTCGTCTTTCGCAAATTCATCAATTGAGTATTTTTTGAGAAGTATCGATATCTTATTCATATCTGAGCTAGTCAATTCGCTATTGGAAAAGTTTGTCGTAAAAAAGCTAAGGTCTTTACCTTTCAGTTTATCCTTTGCAATTTTATATATATAAGTTATTTTTCCGACTTTATAGTCGCTGAGTTTTCCTGGTGATACATCCTCGGTAGACAAACTAAAGTAGTCAGAATAGTCATTTACCAGCTGATAATATAGACCTAAATCTTGTGCAAATTTATCTATTTTAGCCAATTCGGGCACTTCTAATTTGCGGATATAGGCAGCCAGTCGCATTGGAAGAATTGTCGTATAACTCGCAGTCTTTTTAATATTTATATTCATTAGGTCACTTGCAGTAATGTCGGACATTAGGTTATCTATATTCAGGCTATCTAGTTGTTGGCCAAAGATTACGCTATTAAAGGTCTCGATAAATAGCCTTATAACTACAATTTTCTGATCATTGGTTAGTTGTTTGCTATCAATTATTATTTTGTTAACTAAATTCAGAAGATAATCTCCAGCTAAAATTGCCATTGCTTCTGGAGTATTACCGTGGTCATAATCTTTATCTTTTTTATATTCACCTATAATATTCAACTGGCCGTTTCGAGTGAGGTCTTGGTCAATTACATCATCGTGTACTAGTAGGGCCTGGTGGAAAAGCTCTAGAGCAAGACCCATATCTAGAACATCCCTGCTGTCTTTGCCTCCGTAGATCGCGTATGTGACGTCAAATAGCCTTGGCCTAAACCTTTTACCTGAGCCAATGATAACCTTTGCGCATAACTTAATTAGTTCACGAGATTCACCAGTTAGAGCAGCTTTTTGTTCGGTGCTAAAAAGCTCTTTTAGGCCATCCTCGACTTGAGTTCTAAAGTCTATTTTCCCCATAGATCTATGATAGCATCGCTAGGTAACTATGCCATTTATTGATCATAATCTAGGTTTAGTAACTGATAGACGTCAATTACGACTTCTTCATAAGGATGTGCCGCCTTAATTGCTTCTATAACTTTTTTGGCTTTAGATTTTTCACACTGAACTTCGATTCGTTCTTCATCGACACTTTCCAGTTTCCCGGATGACCCTATGTATGGGTTGGCGTTCTGGCCGGGTATGTATCTACCGATGCCCTTGATTGAATAACTACAGAATGTATAGTCTCCAACGACCCCAGCACCAGCATCACCAATTGCCTGACGTATACTGTCAGCATTATTTTCGGGAACATAAACTACTATTTTTACTAAGTCATTCATTTACTAAAGCCTACTAACTTAACATTACCATAAACATTTAGATTGAGTAGTTAGCTTGTTAGCTGACTATCAAGAAATTTCGCCACCGCTCTTAGCTTTTCGTCCAAGAATCTTCCTGTACGAATTTGTGGATCGTAGTTGGCTTCTAATATATACCACAGATTATTCTTTTGATCTTTAAGAATATCTACACCAGCAATTTCGCGCTCCATTACCATGGCCGCTCTTATAGCTAGATCTTTAGCGTCTGCAGGTATATCGTCAAGCTTAACAAGAGTTGCATTGGCTCCACCAGCAGGCTGATTTAGATGTTCTTTAAGTGGGTTCTTATTGCTAACCGAGGCTCTTTTTATTGCTAATGCAACTTCCCTGCCAGTAACTAGCAGCCGGTAGTATCCATCGCTTTGTATATATTGTTGGGCGATATATACACGGACTGGGTTGGCTTCGTCCAATATTTTCAAGAAGTCGACCTTAGAGGATATTAAAAAGTTATTTTTGCCACGATCACTATTTGAATCCTTAAGTACGAATGGACTACCTAGCTGTTCAACTAATAGGTCGTAATTTAAACTCAAAGTCTTAGAACTTGCAGCGACACTACTAGGTATTGGCAAGCGGTTCACCGCTAATCTCATGTATTCACTTAGTTTACCGACGGCTGAGTTATTATTTATCTCTTTCCCAATAAACCTTACTGCCTTAAATTTAAGATAATCCGCGACAGCCTGCGCTTGATCAGCATTGGTTTTATGAGTTTTTATATAAACAAGATCACTTATAGCTATGTCTCCCAGGCCAGGATAGGCACAAATACTAATATGATCTGAACTAATGCTAAACAGCAGTGATTCGTACCCCAGGTTTATATACTTTGAGTTGACCGTTTGTGATTTAGATACTTTATTAAAAAAATCTTTATTGTCTTTGGGCTGCCTAGATAAGACAATGACTTTATTTACTGATTCATCTTTATCTAGAGCGTGCTTAATAGATACGTCAACCACAAAGCGTGACCTTAAGAAGTTTTTCCCAAGGATTATTGGATAAGTATTTTTTGAGCGGTCGGCAAGGGTAAACCAGCTAATTAGACTTTTGTCACCAACCTTGATTGCTAGTTTTACTTTGTACCTAAACTCTTCTTGGCCGAAGGAATTTTTTACCTTAGTTACCTTATATAAATCAGTTTTTACTATTTCTTCCGTATAAAACGCTGAACCCTGACCAAATAAGCTATAACTTAGCTCTTGGCCGTTAACCGAAATATTGCTTGCCCAGACGGCCGAACTATCTGCTCCAGTATCTATTTTCGCTGGAATTTTATGTAGCTTAAAAGACGGAAAACTAATGTATTCCGTAGAACCGATTGTAAGTGCTGGTTTTCTGGCTATTGCCATCTGTATAAACCTATTTATATGGTAATGTTTATATAGCACTATATTAACATTTTTCTACAGTTTTTGCAATGCTTTTAGCTGATGCTTTGGCGCCTAGATTTTTGACTTTGCTATTATTAATCCATGAGAAGACAGCAACAAGTATGGCTTGATGAACATACTAACCCTGATTCTTTGCCTGCCATGAACAGAGAAAGGGCTGGTAGCGGTGTCATTGCCTTCGTTGAACACCTAAAGAGTCTAGACGTGCCTATCTCTGGCAAGGCTTTGGATATTGGCTGTGGTAAAGGAAGAAACAGTATCTATCTGGCTACTGTCGGCTACCATGTTTTTGCTATAGATTACATAGGTCCAGCACTAGATATAGCGAAAGAATTTGCCATAAGAGAAAAGGTGCCTAATAAAATCGACTTTATACAGGCTGAGATGGATGCCTCGTGGCAATTTGAAGATAACTTTTTTGATGTATCCGTAGATTGTTTCTCATCAATTGATATTGAGACAAAAACAGGTCGCGAAACCTACAGAGACGAGTTTTATAGAACTCTTAAGCCTGGAGGCTACGCTATGGTTAACGTCTGCTCTAGTGATGATGAATGGGAAAATGAAGCTATAGAGAATAACCCAGGGAGCGAACCCAATAGTGCTTACTGGCCCAGTGGTAAGTTCCAGAAGAACTATGATGAAGCTGAACTTAGACAGTTTTATAAACAGTTTAAAATCTTAGATATAAAGAAAATTAGTAAGCCTGGTGAAAAATTGGGCCGAAAAGGCATGGCAACCAATTATTGGGTGCTGCTTCAAAAATGATTTGGCCAATCATAGCATTATTATCTCTTTGTTATTAGATGGTTTGCACCTCGCCTTAACTTGTCTCGACTATTTTTAGTCATTTATTCAATAACTGCGTGGCTACAAATAATTGTCTCCTTCATTCCCGATAAGATGCAAGGTAAGCGTAGTTCTATACATCTTCATCTGGCCAATTGTTTTGCATTAGGCATGTATCTTGTTACCTTATTGCTTTGCTTTGCCTCAATAATTCACGGGATATCTATGAAGCGTTGCTCATATGAGAAGTATAACAATTCGGTAATTTTATAGCTGTCGCTATTTACTGTGGGATGAATTCACTATAGATATAACCACACCTATGGCCACTATAGCTATGCCTGAGTATAGGAATATAAGTGCAATATGGTTAATCAGTAGGTTATTGGATATATTACAATTGAGATTATTAACCTTGCCTATACAACCCGCTCCCGCTTTGCCGTATATATTGAACAGATTTATAAAGCTTGTAAGAAAGCCTAAAGTCGCCAAAATAGACCCAACAATAATAATCCTAATGCCTGTTTTTTTCGGAAAGTGACTTTTCATAGATACATAATAACAAACTAAAAAGATTCCAAATGAAGTCTTTTAGTGAAATTCCTGGAGGGCCCAGTGGGACTCGAACCCACGACACCCTGCTTAAAAGGCAGGTGCTCTAACCGGCTGAGCTATGGGCCCAGAATCAATTTCAGTCTATTTTTAGATATCTAATATTTAGCCTTAGAACATTGTTTAGTGTTTTTATTTCTAAGAGGTAAATATCACTTCATATTATTCGTGATTTTGTATAAAAGTCAAGGTAATTACAGATGAGTATTGACCATTCATGGGTGCCTAGGCGCCCTTATGGTACTTGTTATGCGATCCGCCCGAACTCATCTTTGACCTATGCAGTATCAAAAGAACCAGAACTAGTACTGAACTTAACCCCACAATCATGCCCTCATACTTACTCAGCTGGTTCCAAAGAGAAGAAGTTGATATTGAGGTTGATATACTAATTGGCAGTAGCGGGACAACCAGGAATAGTGCTAAAAGCCCAACCGCTAACGATGTTACGATGTTTATTGAAAGCTTGTGCCCTTTTGCGGTTCTAATCATAAAAATAGCCGTTAATATCGGTGGAATAATGACCAGACCAAGTCGTATATTACTGCTTCCACCAAGATACTTATTAACCATACTGCTTTTAACAACAAAGCTATTTAGCTGTGAATTATTTGATACGAACTGACTCAAAACTGCCCCTAGACAAAGAGTTAGGTAGACAAGTACTGCATTTACCTTAAGTAGGATAAGCGCCAAGGCAGGAACTAAGATAATACCGAGAATAATTACTAGTGGCATAACTAAAGTTTACTATAGCATAAGGGGTTTAACCGAGTAGTTAGAGCTGGAACTTTTAGGCGCCGACTTTGTCTTTCTTGCGTCGTGCTTTTGCGTTCTGCTCAATATAGTCGATTATTTTTGAGGCTACATCTCGATCAGTAATCTTTTCAATGGCAAAGCCTGGACTACAATTAACCTCCAGCACTAGTGGCCCCTTATTTGAACGCATCATGTCTACACCACAAATTGGTAGCCCCATCGCTTTAGCAGCACGTTGAGCTGTCTTACGTTCTTCTTCAGTTAGTTTTACCGGAATACCACTTCCACCCTGATGGATGTTTGATCTAAAATCATCGTCAAGACTTTGTCGGAGCATACTAGCTATAACCTTACCATTAACAACAAAAGCCCTGATATCTACACCAGCGCTTTCACCAATATATTCCTGCACTAAGAAGTTAACGCCTTCAACATAGAAGGCCTGCATTACAGCAAGAGCCGCTTTTCGTGTTTCACCAAGTACTACACCATTGCCGTGTGTACCACGAGCGATTTTAATAATAACCGGTGCACCACCGACTTGTTCTAGCACGCCTTCAAAATCTGCAGTTTCTTTTGCAAAGACAGTCTTTGGTATACCAACACCTGCCTTGGCTAGAATTTGCATACTTCTTAGCTTGTCTCTAGATCTAACAATCGCTATTGAACTAGTCGTAGTGAATACGTTCTGCATTTCAAACTGTCGGACTATCGAAGAGCCATATTTGGTCAGGCTTGAAGAGATACGAGGAATAATTGCATCGACGTTTGTTACTTCTTCACCCTTATAGTGAACAACAGGATTGCCACGTTCTAATGTTACGTAACATTTAGCGTAGTTTATGACGCGAACGTCGTGACCTCTCTTCTTGGCTTCCTCGACTAATCGCTTAGTTGAGTAGTTGCCGGGGCCCTTGGATAAAACTACTATATTCATTTTTATTATCTCCGATTAGATTAATAATTGGGCCCTACTTTAGATACTTAATCGGTCATAGGAACTTAAGCGAAATCTAAAACTTAGAGTACCACAACTTTGGTGTTTTTGCAATACTATTGCTTGGCGTGGCTTACTCTTGCATATACCAGAACAATAAGTGTAACAACGATCAATAGGACAGTTACCAGAAGAGGGATAAAACCGGATTGATTGAGCTTTTGTTTAAACACTAGCTAAATTATCTAACTACAAATCTATATTTGCAACCTTCTAGTTAAATAAGTGGAATTTTCCACTGCTGTCAGTCTCTTTAAACTCCTTGAGAAGCCTCTCTTGGTCTTTGCTTAATTTAGTCGGTGTATCTATGACTAGAGTAACTATATGAGCCCCTCGACCACTGCCTTTTAAATGAGGTACACCGCGACCTGAAAGTTTAAAGTCAGAGCCAGTTTGTGTTCCGGCTGGGACTTTCATAGTAATTTTACCGTCAACTGTCTCGACATCAATTTCTGCACCAAGGGCAGCATCAACCATTTGTAGATGTTCTGTGCTAAGAATTAGATCGCCCTCCCTAGTAAAGTGCTTATGTGCCTTAACTCGTACGTTTACATAAAGATCGCCTTTAGGGCCGTTTGCAATGGCCTCTCCGTGCTCCCTTAGTCTAATGGTCGTACCATCATCAATTCCGGCAGGTATCTTTAGATTAATTCCCTGCTTTTTCTGGACGGTTCCACGGCCCTTACAAACAGTACATGCCATTTCTGGGACTTTTCCGCTACCACCACAAGTTGGGCAAATACTGGCCTGCTGAATATTTCCAAAAATAGTCCTAGTTACGCTTACTACTTGACCTTTACCGCCGCAAGTTTCGCAGGTCTTTAGATCGTGACCAGGTTCTGCAGTTGTACCTTTACAGTGCTCGCAAGTATCCTCAAGGTTCAAATTGAGTGGTACCTCAGCACCAAAAACAGCTTGTTCAAAAGTTATTTCAATCGTTGCCTCAACGTCATTGCCTCGTTTTTGTCTTTCAGACTGACCTCTGCCACCACCAAAGAAGCTATTAAAGATATCGCCAAGTCCAAGATCTCCAAAATCAAAATTCATATTCTGACCTTGGCTATAGCCGCCAAAGCCACCACTTGGATCGCCGCCAACGCCTGCATGACCAAATTGATCATAGCGCTGTCTTTTTTCTGGGTCCTTTAACACCTCATAGGCTTCGTTTATTTCTTTGAATTTAGCCTCATCACCACCCCGATCTGGGTGATGTTCAATCGCCGCTCTTCGAAATGCAGTCTTAATCTCATCGGCACTAGCCCCTTTTGAGATCCCTAGAACTTCATAATAGTCTCGTTTAGCCATTATCTTTTTTATTGTCTCCCTAAACTTATATTAACGAAGTTGGTTTGGTGCCGTTCGTATCCCACCATTTTACTAGACTTTTAGTCTATTTAGGGCTTTGATTATTTTTTATCGTCTTTCTTGTCGTCGACAACTTCACCTTCGATTGACTCGTCTTCTGTATCGGCTTCTTTATCTTCGGAGGCTTCCTTAGATTCAGCTTCGTACATCTTTGCACCAATCGGCATTAGTTTATCGTTAAGCTCTTGAGCAGCCTTCTCTAATTCGTCCTTAGTAGCTTCGGCATTTTCAATTACTTTTTTAGCATCTTTAGTAGCTTCATCAAGTGTTTTTAAGTCCTCTTCAGCAAGTTTCTCTTTATTATCTTTAGCCATCTTTTCGGCTTGGTATACGGCACTGTCTAGTAGGTTCCTAGCCTCAACTTGTTCTTTTCGTTGCTTGTCTTCGTCTGCATGAGCTTCGGCTTCTTTAGCCATCTTTTCAACATCATCCTTATTAAGGTTGCCTGAGCCAGAGATAGTAATGCTCTGCTCTTTAGATGTACCTTTATCTTTAGCTGTGACATTTAAGATACCGTTAGCATCTATGTTAAAAGTAACTTCAATTTGCGGGATTCCACGCGGAGCTGAAGGGATACCATCCAGTACGAAACGGCCGAGAGATTTATTGCCATCAATCATCTCTCGTTCACCTTGAGCTACATGGATTTCTACTTGTGGCTGGTTATCTGCTGCAGTTGAGAATACTTCAGACTTACTTGTCGGTATGGTTGTGTTTCTCTCAATTAGCTTAGTCATAACGCCGCCCATAGTCTCGATTCCAAGAGATAGAGGTGTTACGTCTAGAAGAAGCACGTCTTTGACATCACCTTGCAATACTCCGCCCTGGATAGCTGCACCAATAGCTACAACTTCATCAGGGTTAACACCCTTCATCGGATCCTTGCCAAATATCTTCTTAACCTGCTTTTGAACAGCGGGCATTCTGGTCATTCCACCAACTAAAACTACAGCGTCAATATCGCTAGCCTTTAGTTTCGCGTCTTTAAGAGCCTTCTCGCAAGGGCTTGCAGTCTTTTCGATTAAATCTGCAACCAGGCTCTCAAGTTTAGCGCGAGTAAGTTTATGCTCAAAGTGTTTAGGTCCTTCTGAATCAGCAGTAAGGAATGGTAGGTTAATATCTACTTCCTGGGCTGTAGAAAGCTCGATCTTTGCCTTTTCAGCTTCATCTCGAAGTCTTTGCATAGCGGCTTTATCGTCAGTAATATCGATGCCGTGTTCTTTCTTGAACTCATCAGCAAAGTAGTTAATAATTACTCGGTCAAAGTCTGCTCCACCTAGGTGAGTATCGCCATTGGTCGACTTAACTTCAAATACTCCATCACCCAGTTCCAAGATAGATACGTCAAAAGTACCGCCACCAAGGTCGTAAACGGCAATCTTCTCATCCTTATTGCTCCCCTTATCTAGTCCATAGGCTAGGGCAGCCGCAGTTGGTTCGTTAATAATTCGCTTAACTTCAAGTCCTGCAATCTTTCCGGCGTCCTTTGTAGCCTGACGTTGACTGTCATCAAAGTAGGCAGGAACAGTAATTACGGCTTCACTGACGGTATCGCCTAAGAAGCTTTCAGCATCAGTTTTAAGTTTAGCAAGAATCATAGCGCTGATTTCTTCAGGGCTATACTCTTTGTCAGCCATTTTTACTTTAACTGCATTTCCACTTTTAACAATCTCGTAACCCATTAGTTTAAGATCACGTTGAACTTCTTTATCGTTCCAGTTACGGCCAATTAGTCGCTTGACCTCATAAATAGTGTTGTTAGAGTTGGTAACCTGCTGACGCCTGGCCACCTGGCCAACTAGTCGTTCGCCATTCTTATTAACGGCAACTACAGAAGGGGTAGTTCGGTTACCTTCGCTGTTAGCAATAATTTCTGACTTACCAGACTGCATAACAGCCATTGCTGAGTTAGTCGTACCTAGATCGATTCCAATGATTTTACCCATAGCTTAATTAGTTCTCCTTGAACATATCAGTTAGTTAGTTTAGACAAATAATAATGCCGCAAAATACTACTTATTTAGCAGACAGATACTTTGAATGCTAATACTACTCTAGAATAATAAATTGGCACTCGTAAGTCAAGAGTGCTAATTTGCTATTTCATTGTAACTTTTACCATAGCATGACGGATAACTTCATCATCTAAGGTGTAGCCGGACATAAACTCTTGGCTAATTATTTCTTTTGCTCCACTACTGTCCTCGTCCATTTGAACAGCTTCATGATACTTTGGATCAAATTCCTCACCTACAGTCTTGATTCGCTTTACTCCAATCGCATCGAGTGCTGACCAAAGTTGCCTATTAACACCGCTGAGGCCTTTTAGCCAGTCCTCAAGAGATTTATCTAGCTTAGTATTTTCATCAAGCGGTATCTGGTTAAGGGCACGATCAAAATTATCTATAAACGGTAGTAGTTCCTTAATAACTGATGCTTTGAAGTAGCTAGACATTTTGAGTCGCTCTTCGTCAGCGCGACGTCTTACATTGAGTGCATCGGCTCGCTCACGTTGCAGAGCCTCTGTTAACTCATCTAGCTGCTGCTTAAGTGCTTCTATTTCCTCGTCGCTTTGAGGAGCTCTTTTGCTAATTTTTTTCTTCGGATTATCGGTCATTATATGGTTTCCTCTTTAAAAGAATAATTTATAACAAAACTTCTTCTAGTTCTTGGCCAGCTCGGCGAACTAGATTCATGACTTCCCTATAACTTTGTCTGGTTGGTCCTAGGGTGCCAATATAACTATTGTCACTAAATGGTCCTCTAAAACGACAAATTACCAGGCTACAGCCAGCACTTCTACCAATTGGGTTTTCCTGCCCTATGTAGACACTTAGAGGCTCGTTGGGGGCGGCTTCTCTAAGCCATGGCTCAAGGTTGTCTAGAAGCTGGGCCACTTGTTGAACCTGGATACTATTTATGAATTCTGGCTGGCCAAATAAGTTACTTAAGCCACTCATATAGAGCTGGTTACCGATAGTGGCAAGCGCTAAGTTGTGAGTTAACTCAACCAGCGTATCAACAGCATTTCGGATCATTCTCTCGGGTGCACCAGCCTGCTGAACTCGAGAAGCCAAGGCTCTCTCACTTCGGTTTGAGCTAGTATCAAGCAACGGGGTTTCGCCAAGCTTATTGACGTAGTATCTGTAGCCTTTGTCGGTTGGTATTCGTCCAGCACTTGTGTGCGGCTGTGTTATGAAGCCCATTCGTTCAAGTTCTGCCATTTCTGAGCGGACAGTTGCTGATGAGACATTAAACACCTTGGCTAGTAGACTACTGCCGACAGGACTAGCTACTTCTGCATACTGTTCTACAATTGCGCTGAGAATGGTTTGTTGTCTTTCAGTCATAGTTTTTAGGGGGTTATTCTTCGAATAATAGTTACTTAAATATCAGCGGTATTATAGCTTGTTTAGCACTCTCTAGTCAAGAGTGCTAGGACTTATCTGTTAGATATACTCGTATGTCCTTAATCAGCTTTTTAGCTTGGCTTCTGGCCTTCTTGTCTTCGCTAATATCGTATTTTTTGTCTGAAACAATCTGCTGGATAGTTTTTAGGGTACGATCAAGATCATCATTAATTACGCTATGGTAATAATTGCTACTCAGAAGCTCGTCTAGCTCGTCTAGTGCTGTAGTAAGTCTAGTTTTAATCTCTTTATCATTGTGGGCATGTCCATAGCGTTTAGCTACTCTTTGAAGTAAAACATCAAAGCTAGGCGGCAATAAAAAGACAGCCATTGCGTTATTGTCTGAAAGTTTCTTATATGACCTAACACCTTGCACGTCTATGTCAGTTAAGGCAACCATTGAGTGCTTATTTGCACTCTCAATTTCGGCAATACTTGTACCATATAAATTACCGTGAATTATTGCCGCTTCTAGGAAGTCCCTGCTAGCAAGCATCTTCTTGGCATCAGTAACATTAATAAAATGGTAGTCCACACCGCTTTGCTCAATCACGCCGTGATTATGTCTGGGAGCTCTAGTTGTATGAGTAATGATGTAGTGATAATTGCCCGTCTTAAGAAGTTCTCTCGCGAGCGTATCCTTGCCAGAACCAGAGGGTCCAACTAATAGCAGGATGCCTGTACCCTTAATCAGTTTCTTTGTTTTTGCATCTGGTGAGTATGAGCTGAGATCAATATCGTTCGCGTCGTCCATTGGTAATTTATAGCAGATATAGGGGTGGTTCGGCAAATTTATATTAACTTTTGTTTAATATTTAGTCACGCTTAATCATGACCGTAAAGGCTTCGCTTGGAATATCTACTTTACCAAAACGTTTCATCCGTTCCTTGCCTTTTTTCTGTTTGGCTAGAACCTTTTTCTTTCGACTTACATCACCACCATATAAACCAGTAGTGACGTCCTTTCGATAGGCGCTGAGATCGGCCCTGGCAATAAACTTACCACCAACTGCTGCTTGAAGCGCAACCTGAAAGTTCTGCCTAGGAATGACATCTTTAAGTTTTTGAACTGTTTCACGTCCCAAGTATTGTGCTTCGCTACGGTGAACAACTATCGATAAGGCGTCTACCCTATCTCCGGCAACATAGAAATCTAGTCTTACAAGATCCTCAACCCGATAATCGTCTAGTTCATAGTTAAACGATCCGAAACCGCTAGTTACACTTTTTAGTTGATCGTAAAAGTCGGTTAGTAGGTTAGCCAGTGGTGCTTCAAAACCAATCAACGCCCGTTGATCAACATAGCTAATATTCTTCTGAACTCCACGTTTGTTGGAAATTAGCTGAATCACGCTACCAATATAGTCACTAGGAACAATGATTTCACCATTAATCCATGGCTCTTTTATTTCACTTATGAGTGAGCTATCTGGAAGCTCGGTAGCACTTTTAATGTCTAGATCTTTCCCGTTAGTTAGTTTAACCTGGTAGTCGGTTGATGGGTTGGTAACAACTAACTCAAGGCCATACTCTCTTTCGAGTCTTTCTTTGACTATATCCATGTGCAGTAATCCCAAAAAGCCTATGCGGACACCAAAACCTAGGACTGGCGAGTTTTCTGGACTATATTGGAGAGCTGAATCGCTGAGAGCTAGTTTGTCGACCGCCTCTTTTAGCTCAAGGTACTGTTCATTGGTTTGTGGGAAGAAGCCGGCATAAACAAACGGCTTTACATACTTGTACCCAGGTAACGGTTGATGAGCAGGAGCTTTTGTTAAGGTGATCGTATCACCAACTTTTGCGTCACGGGTGGTCTTTAGGTTAGTAACGATATAACCGATCTCGCCGCATTCTAGTTTATCCGTTACCGTCATCTGGGGTTTCAAAACACCGACTTCGAGTGCTAGCCCGTTGGCTTTTGTTGCCATCATTTGAATATTTTCAGACTTAGAAAGATGACCTTCGAAAACCCTAACGTAGAGTATTACTCCTCGGTAATCATCGTAATATGAGTCAAATATTAAAGCTCTGGTAGTTTCCACCTTTACCACAGTGGGTGCAGGAATCTCGGCAATAATTTTATCTATTAGCTCTTGGACACCGGCACCGGTCTTGGCAGAGATTGTCATGATTTCTTCCTTTTTGCAGCCAAGTAAACTAATAATTTCAGCGCTTACTTTTTCAACATCAGCTGCTGGTAAATCAATTTTATTGAGCACTGGTAATATTTTTAGGTTAGCCGCAAGCGCCAAATAAACATTGGATAAGGTTTGTGCTTGTATACCTTGTGAAGCATCTACGACAAGTACCGCTCCCTCGCAAGCTTCTAGACTCCTGGAAACCTCATAACTGAAGTCAACGTGGCCTGGAGTATCAATAAGGTTAAGCTCAAAGCCACGATAGTCCATTCTGACTGGTGCTAGCTTAATTGTTATGCCCTTTTCTCTTTCAAGGTCCATCTTGTCCAGTAGCTGTGCCTTCATGTCTCTTGCAGCTACTGTGCCGGTTAGCTCTAATAGTCTATCGGCTAGAGTTGATTTACCATGATCAATATGAGCAATGATACAGAAATTACGAATATGTGTTTGATCCATTAGCTATATATTATAACAGAGGTCGCCCAGATTACAGTTCCAAGCTTATAGGTTTAGATGCTAATTTCTTTAAACGTCTAAAAACAGGCTTGACTTCATCTAGATCAAATAGAGACGAAACTAATAGGTGAACCCCAAATACTACGATTGTAATAACTAGCACCCTACTACCCAAAACGAAAATACCACGGTCATTAAGGTTGAGCGGATAGAAAGTAACCATAATAAAGCCGGCCACAATACTAAATCCGGTAACTGATGCTATCCTGACTAGCTGGCCAAGGAAATTTAGGTCGAATAGCTTATGGTCTCTAAACATCATAATAATTACCAAGATGGTAACCTCGGTAGCAACGACAATTGATTGAGCAAGCGCAAGTCCAACAACGCCGTACATAGACGGCCTAGACAAGGTATAAGCAAGAATAATGTTTAAGATGATTGTGAATACTGATACAAAAAGCGGTGTCTTGGTGTCTTTATGGGAATAAAACCAACGGGAAATAAACGAGTACATGATGCCGAAGAATATTGATATAGTTAAGAATCCGAAAATTATGGCAATTTGATCGTTACCTTGGGTATAGATCATACGAGCAAGATAACCTCGACAAAAGAACGAAATGACTACGATTGGGGCACTTATCCAAATCAGGACCCTAAGGATCATTATGAAGTCTTTTCTAAATAGATCTGGGCGGTTTTGTGACAACCTTGCGTTTAGTCTAGGAAAGGCTGCGCTACTAATAGCTGTACCCAGTAGCAGTATTGGTGCTGTGCTCAGGATATAGGCGTTGGAATAGTTAGTGATTGAGCCAGATCCTAAGCCGCTGGCTATATGTGTCTCGACAATCGCCTCAACCTGGTCCATGCCTTGATCCAATGACCTTGGTGGTAGGTTTCTGAGGACTACCCTAAAGTCCTTATTGTTCCACATAATCTTTGGTCGCCAGTGTATACCCGAGGTATTAGTGCCAACCGCAATTACAACTAACTGGAGTATGGCCCCAATTAGAGCTCCGATTCCTATCCCGACCAGCCCAATGTTATCCTTGAATACGAAAATACTAATAATGATCGACATGTTATAAAACAGCGGAGCTATAGCGAAGAAGAAAAACTTACCAAATGTTTGTTGAACGCTAGTTAATATTCCAGAAATGGTAAATAGAAATGGGTTGAATGCCAAAAGTCGCATGATATTAGCAGCAGTTTTAAGATTTTCTGGTGCTAAGTTAGGTGCCACAATGTGGTGCATCAACCAATTGGCAAATACTAAGATGATGATGCCGACGATGAACATAATAATTGCTAAGAAATTAAGTAGCGAATAGGATAGTTCCCAAACACTCTTTCTTCCAGACTTTTGGAGTCTGTCAGATAGAACAGGCATCAGCGCAACACCTAGAACACCGGCGGATAGGGTAAAGAAGAAGAAATCTGGGACGGTGAAAGCGGCAAAGTAAGCATCGGTACTATGTGGTCCGTAAATCGGGAAGTTGGCATTTACTAGCTTAGTTCTGAGGAAGCCAAGTATCTGGCCGAGGAATGTTGTGGCCATTAACAAAAAGGCCACATTGGAAATACTCATGCGGATACTTTTTGAACCAGTACTAGATGTATTACTCATTATTTATTTAAAACCTATATAGAAGTATAGGATAGACTGGCCGAGGGTAATATAGTATTTTTGTTTTTAACTTTTTTCACCTGCTTTTTAAGGTCTTTCTAACGTCTTTTAATATTGAGCAGCACCAGCTGGCATTTTAGATTCTTTTAGTAGCTCATCGACTTCTTCACTATCAACAGTTTCCTTCTCTAAAAGCTTGTCTTTTAGAAGTTCAAGATACTTCATGTTGGCCTTGATTACGACTCTTGCTCTATTTGCAGCTTCGGTTATTAGGCTTTCGACTTCATCATCAATTACTTTGGCAGTTTCGTCTGAAAATTGTCGTTCGTGAACGATACGATCAATCATCATCGCATCGTCAACTTTAAATACTTGGTCTCGTAGTTTTTGACCCATCCCCTGATTGACAACCATGTCTCTAGCTAGTTCAGCTGCACTCTGTAGGTCTGAACCGGCGCCGGTAGTAATCCGGTCGCGACCTAAAACAATTTCTTCAGCAACTCTTCCTCCCATACCACGGGCCAATATATCTTTGAACTGCACAAGTGATACGTAAACCCGGTCCTCTGGTGGAATAAACCAAGTAACACCACCAGTTCCGCCACGTGGGATAATGGTAACTTTATGGACTGGGTCGCTGTCTGGTAAAACGTGTCCGACTAGAGCATGGCCAGCTTCATGATAAGCAGTAACTTTCTTGTCGTTTTCTGTCATCACCTTACTCTTTCGCTCTGGTCCAATAGCGACTCTTTCGAAAGCGTTAGTAACGTCAAGCTGACTAATCTGACTGTGGCTATTTCGAGCTGCAATAATTGCCGATTCGTTGGCTATATTAGCCAGATCAGCGCCTGATGATCCGGCACTTTTAGCTGCTAGCGCATCAAGGTCAACGTTCTTAGCTAGAGGCTTTTTAGCAAAATGAACTTTAAGTATTGCCTCACGGTCTTTTCGGTCAGGTAGACCAATATTAACTCGACGGTCAAATCGTCCAGGTCGTAGCAATGCAGGATCAAGAACATCAGCGCGGTTAGTGGCAGCTAATACAATCACGTTTTGGCCTTGTTCAAAACCGTCCATCTCTACTAGAATCTGGTTAAGTGTTTGTTCCCTCTCATCGTGACCACCACCCATACCGCTTCCACGTCGACGTCCAACGGCGTCAATTTCATCAATAAAGATAATGCATGGTGAATTCTTTTTTGCTTTAGCGAATAAATCTCTAACACGGCTAGCGCCAACACCTACAAACATCTCAACAAATTCAGAACCTGAAATACTGAAGAATGGTACGTTTGCTTCACCGGCTACTGCGCGGGACAACATCGTCTTGCCTGTTCCAGGAGGGCCAATTAACAAAACTCCCTTAGGGATCTTGGCGCCAACACTAGCAAACTTCTTAGGGAACTTAAGGAATTCAACGACTTCTTCAAGATCTTGTTTTGCTTCATCTGAGCCTGCTACATCACTGAAGTTAACTTTGTCTTTTTCGTTACCATAAAGTCGAGCCTTACTTTTACCAAAACTTAGAGCCTGGTTACCTTGTCCTTGAGCGCTACGCATCATGATATATAGGATCACGCCTATTGCAATTACTGGGCCTATGGTCTCAACTAAGGTTATCCAGGTGGATCCACCGCTTGTTTGAGCTGTAGGATTAATCTGAACCTTAGAGTAGTCTAGCCCTTCAGTCTTTAGGTTAGCGTTGGGCTCAATATAGGCTTTTAGGGTTGCACTCTTGTCGCCTTTTTTGGTGATTACTACTTCGTTGCCGTTCACCTTAAGTGAGCTATATTCTCCTTTGTTTGACTGCTGCACGGCAGTTGTGATTGGAATTGTCTGAAGATTACTTGGTTGTTTGAAAGCCGAATAGATAACTAGTCCAAATAGAATAATTAGGGCTATAAAGCCAGCATTCTTCATACCAAATCGACTATTTGGAGTCTTCAGACGATTAGACTTAAGGGGACTTTTATCCATAATTCAAAGATTATTATAGCGCGCTCGAATTGATTTGCCTAGCGCTCTATGGGCTTGAGTGCCAAATTGTCCTTTCCGACTATTATTTTCCGATCAGCAATGGCATCAACCAGACTATTAACTTTAGCTACTCTTAGCTCAGTATTCAATCGTTTTAAGCTAGTTTGGTTGTAATTATATACACCATTTTGTCTAAGCCAGGTGGCAAGTACTTCGTTAATTAACTTGCTGTCTAGCGTAGCTAACCATAGTCTTGGGATCTGATTATCCTTAAGCTCTTCTCTGATAAGCTGCTCGAGTAGTTCATCAATCTGCCCGTTAAGCTCGGTCTGATTGCTTATAAGCTTAACCAGCTTAGTCCTGTTTTCGCTAGTTAGATTCTGTAAGATATTAAGGCGTAAGTAATTTCTTAAGTACCTTTCATCAGTGTTGGTGCTGTCTTCGCGCCAACCTAGATGATTATCTTTAGCGTAATCAACCAGGCTAGCCTTTGTTATGTTAAGTAGCGGCCGCATTAAGCTGTCGCTTGACTGTAGTGATGACAAACCTCGACGGTTAGTGCCTCTTAAAATGTTTAGTAGTGCTGTTTCAATTAAGTCATCTTGATGATGAGCAGTTATAAGCGCCTTGGCCTTATATTCCTCTACGACTTTAAATAGAAATTCATATCTGGCAGTTCTTGCCTGCTCTTCACTAGCATTTGGGCCCAAGCTCGCCTCACCATGAGTAAACCTGAGGCCATGCTGCTCGGCTAATCCACCAACAAACTTAGTATCTTCAGCTGAATCATGTCTTATGCCATGATCAAAGTGGGCAACGATAAGCTCAACATTGTTTAGCTTTGACTGAGTATTTTTTACTACCATGTCGAGCAGCACCACAGAATCAACTCCGCCACTAACAGCTAACACATAAACACCGGGACCAATATCCAAATCCATAGTCCTAGTTTAGCCTAAGTCAGGTAAACATTTCATTAGATGGGTTATACTATTTATAGAGAACTATTAAAAAGCAAAAAATAAACTACAATGCTTATAAAAGACTTGGTTGTGGTGGTTGCCGGATTCTTAGTCGGCGCAATAAACGCGATTGGTGGCGGTGGGATGCTCATTGGCTTCCCAGTACTATTAATTTTCGGCATGCCTGCCCTTGCTGCCAATGCTACAGCTAATGTGATCGTTTTGTCTGGTCAAATTACTTCGAGCTTTGGTTATAGAAAGTATATAAAGGCCCTTCCCAGGTCATATCTATGGCTAATTTTGCCCACTGCGATTGGTGCTGCGATTGGTGCTTACATATTGAGACGTACTTCAAATTCAAATTTTGAACTAATTGCCCCGATACTAATTATTGCGGCGGTAATACTCTTTGCCTACCAGCCATATATTCATGCCCGAATATATAGAGAGGTGGGGGTTGAAAGAAAATATAGTGGGCCAAGACCCTGGGTATTTTTAGCTATATTTCCACTTGCAATATATGGAGGCTATTTTGGTGCAGGTTTTGGGCTAGTTATGCTCGCAATCTTAAGTCTTACCAGATTAACTAATATCCACGAGATGAACGGGCTGAAGAACCTAACTGCAATTGCTATATCCGCAGTCTCAATTCTAGTTCTCTATAGTTCGCATCTAATTAACTGGCGCTACGCTCTCGCAATGGGTGTGGGTACAGCAATTGGAGGATATGTCGGAGCAAGGAGCGCACAAAGATTTTCGTTTAGAGCAATTAGGGTATTTGTAGTGGTAATCGGACTAGTTACGGCGGTATATTTAAGTGCTTTAGCGCTTGGATAAAACTCGGATATAGTTTTATGTTTTGCTAATCTAGACAAAGTTCTAATATAATTGATTGACCAGATATTTCGGCGGCGTAGCTCAGCTGGTTAGAGCACAGGACTCATAAGCCTGGGGTCAGTGGTTCAAGTCCACTCGTCGCTACCATTGTTCTTATGCTTAATGTATGCTTGCTTTATGCGTACTTTTAATAAAAAGAACCAACATGGCTTCACCCTTATAGAATTTCTATTAATTTTATCCACCTTGATGTTAATCATTACAGCTGGTGGCTATTTATGGGTCCAAAATCATAAAATTTCTCAGACTATATCTCCTCATAATACAAAGCTAGAACAACCAATATCTAAAGTGGCGAGTGAATCACCTAGCCAACTATTGTCACACTTGGATGGTTGGGAGAACAATAACAGCTTTAAGTCATTTGGATTTACTTTTATGTCACCACTAATTGGTTGGCAAATAAATTCTTTGGGAGTGCCAGGATCTGGTAATACTAGAACCTGGATAAGTGAGGCTGGTGGCTATGGTTTAAGCACAAAAGAGGCCCAATTCGCTATAAATATCAATATTTCAACTGATGAGAAAATAGCTAAATCTTATAACGGTATCCTTAACTACTCTACGGGTAGGTCTCTAGGTAAATTGAGTAATGGAATTGTAATTTGGCAATCCAATTTAAAAACTTATAAGAGTTCTGATTCACCCTATTGTGGTGGCGGACACTATAACCGTACTGTTATTCTTGAAGCAGCTTCAGGGAACTCCTTATATGTTCGTTTACCGAACGGTACATACATGACTTATAGAGCGAGCTTTTGTCAGCCAACTTATGGACAAAACTTAAACCTAGGTTATTCACAACAAGCTAACTCAACAGAAATGTTAACTGCTGCCGAATTGCTCGGTACCATTAAATTTAATTAAACCATAGAATTATACTGTTTTTTAATTATAAATATTCGTCATAACTATTAGGGAAAGTTTTATTTGGTTCCATTTCGTCCAACTCATGTCTACCATTCTGCTTGTGCTTAATGTTCTGTGATGGTTTAATATGCTGGCACTTTTGAAATCTATAATGAACTGTCGTATTAAGCGGCAATTTGAACCCTGAGATCCAAAACAGCACCACTGGCATCATCATGCTGTTTAAATCTGGGGTATCTAATACAATCTGGATCTGTTGATTCTATACTTCTAACGTAATCTAAAACAGCTTTAATGCCGCCCTCAGACTCTAGGCGTGCTATTTCATCCCAGCTATCCTCTCCTGAGGGGTTCTCCTTTGGTATAAATAGCCCGTCACTTAATAGAATAACTTTTGAAACTCCTTCGGCTGGTATGGTAGTTGTCCTAACAAATTCTGCTGCGTCAGCTTCTCCATTCAAAACACCATAAGTTACATTAGACTCAGATCGTTTTGATTTAATCTGGGCTTGCATCCGTTCATCTTTTAGAATTTGCTCAGCAGTCATTCCTTCAGCAGTCATTTGCGTCCAGAGTTGCATTGATTCTTCATCTTGATCATACAGACCTAGAGGCACTTCGACGCTACCATCATCTCTAGTAACTATTGCTACGCTATCAGCAATCTGTAGCAAGTCTATTACTTTTTCTCCTGATTCGGTTGTACGGGCACGTGCAATTGCACCCGTAGTGCAAAACCTGGCTTCTTTACTGTTTGGATCGAGATCAAATTCTCGTTGAATTGCATCTATATGCCCATTGGCGATCATGATTATATCTGTTAGCGTTTGCTCAGTGCTAGAAGTTTCAAGAGTAGATGCCGCTATTCTTGATGCTACTGCACCACCCGTCATACCGTCTGGGGTTTTAAATCCTACTACATCAGAAGCACCATCAAATACACCTGCAATACCCCTATCTGCATCTGCAAATATACTATCTTCATTGTTCTTCGCAGGATTACCTTGCTCGCTAATTAAATCTATGGAACTAACTAGTGCTGTTTCGGCTGTAGGTATAAGTTGGTATTCCTGGAATTCAACAATTCTCTGACTTTCTATTTCTTGTGGCATTGGGGGTGCTATTTCAGTTGTTGACATGATATTTTTGTTATATTAATTAAATATATATTAGCATAAGCTTGTATTAATGTCAATGTAGTTGTGACTTAACTACTTTAAACATATTAACTAGTTCCAATTTAACGTGGTTCCAATTCGTTCCTACCACGCCCACCATTCTGCTTATGGTTTTTATTGTATATTTGGGCGTTTAAAACCTAGGACTACCCAAAAATTGTTTGAATTAATTGGTAAACCATATTTGTTTTGGGATGTATTACCTGGTGCAAATAGAAGATATATAAAAACTAAAGTGCCTAAAAATGGTATTAAAGTAAGAAAGGTTAGCAACCCAGACTGATTAAGGTCATGGAATCGTCTAACATATAAAGATATTGATACAGGAATAAACAATATTAATGTAATGGCTCCAACAATGATTGATAATATGTCGGTCAACTTTAAATATGAATTACTACTATTTTGAGGCAAGGAAGATGCAGTATCTGAGTTAGCGGATGAGCTATTGAAAACTGTAGTTTTAGAAAATGTGTTTGATTTATCGGACGGACTTAATGAGTTTGAGGATGGTGCAATTATGTTCGAGTTAGCCGCAGTTGAGTTAAGCATAAAATGACCAACAATTTGTAGAAATACAACTATTATCAGTGGGAGTATTATATAAATACAACCAAGTAAGAAACCTGATCGTCCTATTCTTCTTCCAAACATTCCTAAATTAGGATTTGGTTGAGCCTGTTGGTTAATACCAGTCTCGTATGCTGGCACACTGTTAGCAGGAGCTGGTGCTTGAAATGGCTGTTGTGGAACTTCTGGGTTAGCTGTAGAAGCTATGGGGTTGGAATATACTGGATCGTTTTGAATACTATTATCTAGAGCACTCGGCTGATTTGAAGTTTGATCAGGTTGAAATTGTTGGTTTTCCATAATTTGTTATGCATTTATTATATACTAAAAACATCTCACAAAGCTTAGTATCCATATGGTTTCAGGATCTAATAATTAATAACAATAAAGTTAATAAGTTTATACTGCTTTATAAGTTCAACTTTAATTTGGTTCCAATTCGTTCCTACCACGCCCACCATTCTGCTTATGCTTGCTTGTTTCACGCTTCGGTGTTGAAATTAAGCAACCTATGGAAAAAGAACTAAAGTGGCGTGATTTACCTTGTGATGATGTATGGGACATTGCACATGCTGAGCATCGGACACGTGTTAATGTTTCGTCAGATTTAGGTCAAGTCGCTTTTATGAGCAATCCTTTAGAGGATTCTAGAAGATGGACTTCAGATAATACCAAAGCGTGGGATACCTTATTATTAAATGAAAAAGAAGCTCAAATATGGTTTAGAGAAACTGCTTCAGAACGACATTTAGTCCCGGCTGCCGCAGAAACTCCTTTACTAATCGATTATCTAGCATGGTGGATAAAAACTGAATTAGAAACATTGCCTGGAATAAATCAATCTGTGTTATTTGCGGAAGCTGGTGTAGGTAGTAATTATATGCACCTCCTGACAATGCCATACAGCAAGCCAGCTAGCTTAGATAAAGTCTGGAAAATATCAAACGCTTCCAAGAGAATACGTATTGGTTTGAGTAGGTTTAGTGAAAATATCGCCTCTTCTTAAAATGTCTCAGCCTCAATTGTCTTAACTTTTTTCCACGATATTATAAATTCACGTTTGATGTGATTCCAATTCGTCCAACTCATGTCTACTATGAATATTTGGAACCCCTTATTGCTAATCTTTACTGAGCGTCACAGCAACAATACCTGGAAAATAGAAACCGGGAGGGTTATCTGAGTCAGCCTCGATTTGAAGATCATCAAGTATTTGATTCCATTCAAGCGCAGCATCTTCTTTGCCCTGCATCCTTAGGTCGGTTGTGCCGGCCTCACGCAATTTAATAATTTGAGAGTAGTCCGTCATCTGTGTTGCCGGGTAGCGAACTGAATCTATCCTTCCACTAACTAGTGAACCCTTGACTTCGTTTTCTAATTCAGCCCCATAATCTGCATCAAAGAGAAAACCACCGTTAATCATAAACTCTTTAACTTTTTCAAAAACCACACTGCCTTGTGCTGTTGTCCAATCGTAGTCTAAAAATACTGCCTTACCTTTTGATTTGGTAACTCTTAGGATTTCTCTAATAGATTTTTGTTTTTCGCTTCCTAGGTGAGAAATTACAAAACGAGTATGGGTAATATCGAAAGCCCCATTATCAACGGGTATATTTCTAGCATCTCCTATAATTCCGATCGCACCAGCACCTTTCTGCCTATCTAGAAAATCAGTATTCTTATCTAGTGCTGTATAAACAGCGCCTTGTAAATTAACGTAATTAAATAAGCTCGTGTTTGGCCCAGCCCCAACATCAAGCACTGCAACGCCTTGTTTTAATGCTCCGATAACCTCAATTGATACTGTTGTTGGCAAATCAAAACTACTCAGACGTTCTTTCTCTTCTGTAAACTCATTGCCATCGGCTTCATAAATATTTGATGGTTCGCTGCTCATTACTACTCAATCTTACCATTATGTATTCTAGTTAAATAACATCTACAATTTTCTGACTGATTATAGATTTATGGTTTTATTTAAGAAACTCTCGCCATCTTTTATCGTCTTTTAAAACTTTGTAGCAAAATGGAATGTGATTTCCGTGGCCAATTTTTACATCTAATTTTAGCCCTGCTTCGTGTGCCCTATTTACAAACTCGTAGGTGTTCTCAATATCAATAAGCTTATCGTTACGACTACAAAATAAGAGCATGTCTTTTCCTTGCAATTTCTCAATGCCGACATTGGGTTCAATATCAGGATAGCTATTATAGACTTCCTCCATACTAATCCCATTTTTTAGGTAATTCTTTTTTGATTTTTTTAATTTTGGCTGCTCCCATACTTGTCGTGCACAATTACCATAAGCTGTTATCATTACCATTCGTTTTATCTCTGGAAAGGCCTTAACAATACCAATACTGTAAACGGAGCCCATGCTTACACCAAATGATGCGTATTCTTCAATTCCGACCTGCTTACAGGCTTTTAACGTTGCACTGACATCCTTCTGAATAATTATGCGTAGTTCATTCAGATATGATCCATCTATTTTGGTTAATTCACGGCCTGGAAAGCCATATGAATATACTGAATACCCCATTGCATTCAATATTTTATATGTATGGTTATAGAACCAAACCTTAGTGCCATAGCCAGTGAAAAAAAAGATAACCCTTTTAGGGTTCGGTACTGGGTAATTTTTGCTGACAAAGTATGGTGTATATTGCTTCATGTCGTCACGAGAGATTATCTATTAAATTCTGTTTGTGAGCAAGCCAAGTATAGCTATGCTGCAAACGGATAATATACCTGAGGATCATCAGATATACTTTTGCCCTCAAGAAAAGGAACAGAAGCAATCTCATCACCTCTTTGTTGCCTTGCAAATGAGATTAGATCTAGAGTAAAGCCCATCCATGAAAATTCCCTGACCATGGTTGAGTCGACGGCAATGGACTCTTCTTGGCCAAAATCTTCCCCATTTGCAGCTCTGTCATTCAATATTTTTGCCTCTTCAAGAGCTGTTCTAACACAAAACTCCGCAGTTGAACGGAGACTAGTCAGACTGACTTCTCGATTTTGTGAGGCCAGAGTATATACACCCACTATCTCACTTAGACCCTTAATTAAATTACTTGGCTTAGCAGTCTTTCTTACGTAATAATCACCTTGGCTTTTCGATTGAAATATAAACCTTTCCCTATAAGTACCTGACAGGAACATTAGTGGGCTAAATATCATCTTACCAGTCTGATAATCATTAGTCGGGTCCTCAGCAAAAGCATCAAACCAAAGTGGCAAACGTTGAATATGGCTATATAGTTTTATAAAAAATTGACTCGCTGAGTCATCAATTGGCAGTGCCATAAGTGGCCGCTGCTCACCTATTCGGTCTAAATATCTATTTTGATCAATAATTGAGGCCTGTCTTTCGTCATCAAGCCACGTCGCAATACCGCTTGCAATTAGCAAACTATCTGATTGAACACTCTCGCCTGTAAAACTAGACATTGTAACAGTTATTATATAACTTTTTTAGTATTTTATCAAATCGGTAGTCGGCTCTATACTTTTGGTAACTCGCAGGTATTTAGTAATGCCTGTCTTGAAGCCCATACTTTAACGCTAAATGAGGACCAGTCGTCTATTTTAGACATTGTTTCAATTACTAGGCCGCCGTTCTGTATTGGGATGACTCTTCTGGAACTAGCTTCGTCCCCAAGGACTGGGATATCATAGTAGGCCTCCTCAAAATCTGCTCCGAGTTCACAATATACTCGATTGAGCATCAACTTATTTTTTCGATCGGTGTGTTGTAGAGAGTGAGTTAGGCCTTCGGATGTTTCAAAAATTAAACTAAAAAAGCCAAAGTTTTGACCAGCTAAACTAGTAGCAAGATGTAGGTTACGTTCCCTAACGGTTTTGTAACGTTCCTCAATTGGGCGTGAAAAACGTACTAGCTGTCTTAAGTAATTAGGTACCGTAGGTATTTCGAGTGTTCTAGCTCTTTCTATAACCGCTATGGCCATTTATTAGCTCCCGTTTTATTTTGGTATTCATTAGTTTGTCTGTTGTTGCCCTCATATGCAATATTAACAAAAAGACAGAACGACTACTAATATTTTAGCTAGCCAATATTCAATCGTGTTTTCTATAACGGTAGTAATAAGACATTACTATTATCAAAAAGATGAAGCCGATTGAAACACCACATATTAGCGGAAGTGAGCCGATCATTACGGCATAGATTAAAGTACAAAGCATTGCGCCTAATGAAAAGAAAAACGACTTCTCAGATATACCGCTCACCCTCTTGTTAACTACAATTTTTATTAACTGAGGCGATGCTGCAATAGTGTTGTAAATAACCGCGAGCCAGCCTGAAGCAAGTGGATATTTTATAATTACGTAGCTTGTGATTGGGGCGAGTATGACTATAGTTATGATACCTCTTATAAATTGCTTTCGGTTTCCTAAGGTATAGCCAAGTACGATGGTCGTTAAGATCATCATTGATAAGTTGGTCAGTACTGGTACCCATAACTTATGAGAAGCAAAATAGGTAATCCAAGCGGCATTACCTGCAGCATTCAAAGTTTGAGAGACAGCAGAAAGACCTTTTGCGTTTCTGGTTTTGAAAAGTTTATGTAACTGTGAGGCGTTAGATAATAGCCAAAATCCTTCGCCTAGGATAATCAGAGTATTTTCAATAATTATTTTTGTTAACATACTTTTTGTTTAGGTTTTAGGTATAGGTTTTATAACTTTTTTAAGAAGCTACGTTTTTCTTTTTTGTATCCTGCCTCTTTAATTGCCTCAGACTTTTGTTATATTCTCGCCTCAAGCTAGTACTCTTTATCATAAGGTTAGCAAAGGTAGCGACGATTCCGATACCAATTAAGATATAGAATATAATGAATATTTTTTCGGTATCTGTTTTTGGAACTATGTCGCCATATCCCACAGTTGTAAGCGTTACGGTGCAAAAATAAAAGGCGTCAACCCAGCTAAGCTTTTCAGCAATGTGAAAAAATACTGCACCAGTGACTAGCAAAGATGCGGCGGCTATCGCAACACCACTTAATTGCTCACGGGCTACATGCCAATCTCTTTTGGCGTCATTAACTGTTTCTGGCGTCATTAACATTTAGTATATCTCATTGTTTATTATCTTAAGTCAGAAATCTATCTATATATTTTGCCTTGAAGCTAGATGCAATTAGTATAAGGACATGGATATTTCGGTAATTGTTGTTGTATTCGTAGTTATCTTTATAAGTGAATTGCCAGATAAATCATTGTTGTCATCTTTGATTCTGAGTAGTAAATACCCTGCCCGATACGTCTGGCTAGGTGCCGCAACTGCCTTTTTAATACATGTACTTATTGCCGTATCAATAGGTAAGGCTCTCGGATTACTGCCCCATAACCTGCTCGAAGCAATCGTCGCCTTAGTTTTCCTTGGTGGTGCATTAATACTTTTCTTTGGAAAACATGGCGTTGATGACGAACTTCAAAAAAACTCGAAACATGTAGATAAAACTTTCAACGTTTGGAAGCTATACACTGCTGCTTTCGGAATAACATTCTTGGGTGAATGGGGTGACATTACTCAAATCACAACCATAAATTATGAGGCACATTATCATATGCCGTGGTCTGTAGGTATTGGTGCATTATTGGCACTCTGGTCAGTTACAGCTATTGCTGTAACGTTTGGCGCAAAAGCGGTAAACTTGGTTCCGGCTAAAGTTTTACAAAGGGTATCGGCCACAATACTACTTTGCTTCGCTCTTGTTAGCGCCTACCAGGCTATAAAATAAAAGTACCCCCAGATTATTGAGTTCTAGGGGATACTTTATTCTCAACTAAACTTTATAGTTTCTTGAGTAGCCTATCGATTCTCTGAATGTCTCTGTTGGTTGTAGAGACAAACTCAAAGGCCAAGTCATCGTTGGTCTTCATTAGTTACTCCTAATTTAGTTTTTTATATTTTTGTTTGTGACCACTAACACTTATAACTATACACTAAATTGCTATTTTGTCAATTTAGATTTATTGTTTTGATGTTAATTCTGATCTCGAAATAATCATATATCCTGAGGTGGTGTTTGCCAATAGTAATGTGGCTAATCTGTTGTTTTTTTGGCAGATCTATTAATGCTGATCACGTAGGCAACTGCTAAAACAATTAGTAGTATCACTATGCCGCCAGCGATCGGGTTTATATGATGCGGCTTAGGTTTTGGAGCTGGGGTTACTGAAACTTTTGCTGTACTACTACTGAGTGTAACCACATTGGGTTGAGTATTAATAAGTGGTATCCCCTGTACATTAGATGTGTTATCCAAAGCAGACTGGCTGGCTAATGATTGAGTATTTTTTGTTTGATTGTTTATAGAAGTAGACTGGCCGACAGGTTGCGGATTGTCCGTTGTCGTACTCGCCTGTTGTGAAACAGTAGTATTTAGCGTATTTGCCATTAGCTAATATTGTATGACAGTTTACTTAGAATGCTAAGTTATATTTCAAAAACAGATTTGGTAGATGTTAGGATAATATATTTGACAATACCTACTACCTTGTATAGCATAGTAGTATATGAACGATAGTAGTAATGACTCCAACCTCAACCAGTCAGAAACCCAAATGCGCAAAGGCGTACTGGTCTACTGCGTTCTATTGCTCCTTAAAGATGGAAAAGTCTATACTTCTGAGTTAATTCGGTCACTAAGAGAGGCTCAACTTATAGTCGTTGAAGGCACGCTCTATCCACTGTTGAGTCGACTAGCCAAAGACAATCTATTGGCATACGAGTGGCAAGAAAGTGATCAGGGTCCACCTCGAAAATATTACTGGTTAACTGATGAAGGACAAAGTCTTTTAAACGATCTACAAATTACCTATAAGCGACTTCATACTTCAATTAAAAGTTTGGAGAAAGGAAAAAGCAAATGAATGAAGTAACTAAAATCCATCTTGGCCGACAAGCGTTCACCATATCAGTTGACGCCCACCATCAACTAAAAAGCTACCTAGAGGCAATTAGCAAGCAGGTTGACGACAAAGACGTATTGGAAGAAATTGAGATGAGAATGGCAGAACTCTTATCTGAACACGGGGTAGACACAAATAAGGTTATTATCCCTAGTGATGTTGAGTTTTTAAAATCCCAACTGGGCAACCCAAAAGACTTTAAGGAAGATGAGGAAGAAACCACTAGCTCATCATCAAAACAATCTGAGTCAAAGAGACTTTACCGCGACATAGACAATGCCATGATAGCCGGTGTTTCGTCTGGACTTGCACAATACTTTGGAATTGATGTACTACTTATACGCATATTGTTCGTTGTGGCAGTGCTTGCAACCTTTGGCTGGGGCATATTACTCTACATTGTCCTGTGGCTTTTAGTGCCGGAGGCCAAAACGTCAAGTGAACGACTACAAATGGCTGGTAAGCCAGTTAATGTTGATAGTCTAAAAGAGATTGTCGGTCGTGCCGATGTTAAAGGTGCGGCAAGCCGTGCACATGATACACTAGCGGACCCGATTAACTCCCTGTTTCGTTTTCTACTAAAGTTAGTTGGCATACTCTTCATTGTCTCTGGTCTTAGTATAATATTCGGTCTGATTGCAGGCGAAACATATGCTTTTGTTAACAACAACTCAATTGTTCAAAATAATGTATCCCCAATTGGTTTTCGTGAACACCTATTACTACATATTGCGTCTCTAGTAGCTGCTCTTATAGCTGTCTTCGTAATCCTATTTGGCATAGCCATGTTTAGACGTAAATGGCCGATTCGTAATTGGGTTACTGGCATACTCGTTGGCATACTCTTCATTGGGCTAGCAGTCGGCGGCGCTCTGTCGGGCAACGTATATCCCAATATACGTGATCGATACAATGCAAATACCCATTCAACAGTGCAAACAGTCGCCCCATTTAATGCACTAAATATTAATGCTGATGACGCTATGATTAATTTTCAGACTGCTAACACATACTCAGTTGGTACGTCATATTACGGCCACCCCGACTTATCTAATCTAAAAATTTCAGTTCACAACAAGACGTTGATTATAGACGGCAGCCAATTCAATTGGCACCGTAACTGCAATAGCATATGTATACCTAGCACCTATAACCTTAGTCTGACTATTTATTCACCGGATGCTGATCAGCTAGCAAACCAATTTTATGAGAGCCCAGGGGTACCAGATGCGACTTTTTCACCTAAGCCAGTTTTACAACCCTGAGACCTAGACAGTTATCGCAGCGCTAAACTAGATATTGTGAACTATTGGGTTCAGTACTATCTTTTTGTCTTCTCGTTTGCGCCAAGGAGACACAATGCAAGCATTAGTAAAATAAAAAGCCTCCCATTATGGAGGTTAAAATACTTATGGTTGCCCAGGTACATTCGAATTGGAACTATATCCTTGCAGAGTTAAGCAGATGGAAAATGTTAACTAGGGGTGAACCCCCAATACTTTACTCTACCGCAGCAGACTAGAACCAAGTTATTTAATATAACCAGCAGCTAGAGTTGTTATTGCAAAGAGAAATATATAAGCTGCTTGAAAATAAAGATGCTTACTTTTACCTTTCCTCATTAAGGTAAACATAGCAATAACCAATAAGTCATATATAAATACAAGTAATGCCATGTACTTAGCAAAAGATGAGATATTCGGAGAGAGATACATCATTATAAGCATTGGGGGCACTAGTGTAGCTGCTCCATAAGCGAATAGTTGGTGTGCGGTACTCTTCCAGCCTTTAATATCTGGTATCCATGCTGCCAACAGAAGACCTAAGCAGACAATGCCTGAAAATATTGCAAAAAGTATTGGCAGATCTAGGATTGGGACTAGCCATTTTGACCAGTATAGAAAAAGCATCGGAAGTGTAATTGACTGAACAACAAGCATCATGAGGTATGAAGATCTATTTGCAGCAGCATTTTGACTAATAGTTGTGCCTTTATCGCCTTTCCATGTATAAACCATAAATACTATGGCTAATCCTGTAATTAAAACGCTAAGCGGTCCTAGTAATTTATAAATTTCAGAGGGATTCATTAAGGTTATAATAGCAAATAACCTAACAGGACTGGAACCAATTAACTTCTTAAGGAAATTTAGACAAACAAAAACCTCTGTCATTAAAACAGAGGTGAAAGTGCTTATGGTTGAGTACGTGCAAACGGAATGGAACCTACTTGCTGGTGAGATTTACAGATGGCAACGCCTGTTACAGGTTGCTTAAAGTATTACTTGCCCCATTAGTCAGGACTCGAACCTACTGGCACTACTGGTTCTAATAGCGTATATAGATATATCGAAGTCTGAACTATAAATTCCGCCTCATCCGCAGTAGGGTTTCTGCCATCGCCTGTCGTATGTTCTCCTCTGATATTTGCAATGCCCTTCAGTAATGCTATGACTTTAGTTTTATCTGTTAGAAAACTCTCCGCCTTAAAGTGAAGCATGCTGTCATCTTGTTCAAATTTATCTACGACTTGCCCCACAGTATACGGTCTCGTTCTACCACTCCAGAATTTATCCCTTAATAACCCCTCCATAAAATCATTTGCTAAACGTACAGCCTCAATGTAATCGGGTGGCATTTTGTAACACGCATTCCAAGCATTACGCATTAAATCACTCGCTGACAATACGATCTCAGCTTGCTGCCTGACCGCTTCTGGCACTCGTCGCACCAATACATAGCCTCCCAACTCATCGACTGAACCTCTACCTGTAGGCTCCGCTGTATACGCTGATGAATTCACTCTTAACAAATCTACTAGCTCCGTAACCTGCACATCGCTCGCATAGTTTTGCAGCATTAGTGTCAGTAGGTCACATGTTCCCCCTGGATTAGATGTCCATGAGTTTATAAAGCTTCCGACCTGATTAGGCACAATTCTACGAATCCTAAACTCTAAATCCCTTTTGAAGGTACTGTTTATGCTATTACTTACGCCAATACCTGATGTATGCATTACAGTTCTAACCCACCGTTCAACATGCGGTAGCAAATAGTCAGGAAAGTCCTCAATCAATACGTCCGGATCAAATGCGAAACTATTAGTAAACGGTTGAAAATCCATACTTAGTATTGTATGCCAACTGCAAATAAAAAGAACCTCTTGAGATGGAATCGCTCACAACTAGCTCCTGCTCTATAGTTAAGTCATGAGCGCAAGAATAAGCCCCGAACGTATTAAAGAATTACAGAAGCTGTTAAAAGCACAGACTGGCAAAGATTATAGTGACGAAGAAGCGCAAGAAGCTGGTTTAGCAATCATACGCTTTGTAATCGCTAAAGAATCTCGGAAAATGGCCACTGGGCAAAAACCCAAAGATATCAAATAAGCTGCAGTATTGTTGCTAAAAGTGTAACTGCGCTCACTACTGATTAGCGTTTGTGTATACTTAAACCATGAAAGAGTATACGGATGAAACCGCAGCAAAGATGAAAGAAATTGCTAGCGTAGCCATGGACTCTGCACAGTCAAAGATTGACCAACTTAATACTTTAGGGAGTAATGCCAGAAACCAAAGCAGTAACTACTTACTTGAATGGCAGAAGTGGGTTAGTACAATTTCATTCTCACTAGTTGCTATAGGTGGCGCACTTGTAGCTCAAGGAAACTCACCACATTTAAGTGTATTGGCGAGTTTCGTACTTTTCCTGATAGTCGGTGTCTGGATATTGGTTGAGCATAAACGCCAATTTGAAAGAGCTGCAATCACATCTTCCATAGATATAGATAATTACCGCCCACTTTATGACGATAAGAAGAAAGCTGCTTTTGACCTCTGGGAAGACCCAAATAGTGTAGAAAAACATATTTTATTTTTAAAACAAGAACAAAAAATTATGGACTATACCAAAACCCTTAACTCCATACAGAATCAGGAGTTGAGCCACGATAAAATCGTGTACTTGAATGATATTTGGCTCGGTACGTTTATATCAGCAATCTACCTGTTGCTATTCCCTATGTACGAGAAACTGGCAAAACAGTACAAACTTTCCAACATCCCAAGTGGTGCGTTTTACTGGCTATTGTTACTGCTATTTATTTTATTTGTTATACGTGACGCTCAAAAGAGTAAGCCTTACATTTTTCAAGCAAACAAGAGCAAGCGTTCAAAAACCGAAAGCGAATCCAGACATACTGACGGATATTCCGATAGGGTGAAGTCAGAGATTGAGTTACTCGAAACAATAATAAAGGATCCGAAAGCTAAAATCTAACCTACGTTTCGGTTGTGTTATCTTTCTGCTCTTGTTCGTATATATCAATTGCCATTTGCCAAAACTCCGGTTCTTTTATGGCCCATTTATGAATAGCTTCACTCGGGTGATCTTTATCAAATACAAAGCAAAGAAAGTGGCGACCTTTTTCATTATCCTGAAAACCAATAATGGTAACTATGTTAAATAGACCTTTAGCAACTATTGGGTAGAGTTCTTTTTCATTCAAATCGCCATTATTGTTGCAGTAAACTACTAGGTGCTTGTTTAGTGCGTAGTTGCCACCTTTACCTGATTTGTGACTAACCCTGCGCTCAATAATTTCTAAAAAATCCCCCTTTTCCCTATAGGTAGCCAGAGTTTGCTCAACTAATACCGCATGCTGGACACCATTTTCATCTCTTACAATCGCACCGTCACCGCCAGTTTTCTCAGTTGCTACTTGAACGTATTCACCAGTCTTATCAGTAAGTGAAAGTGCATGAAGAATTAATCCCAACCATTCTCGTGCGCTTAGCCCTGTGTTAGTTACGTCTTTGCTGTTTTCTATCCATCCTGGAATATGCCTTATTGGGAGTACGAAGTTTCTTAATGCCTGATATGGGTCATAGGGCACACCTTGAACCTTGATCTTTACTCCATCGGGTCGCCATGTGTTATCTTTCAAGAGCAGTTAAATGCATTCTGCAATAATGATTGGTATTGAATGTCCAGTTCATGAGCTTGAGTAAGCATTTCTTGTTTAATATTTTCTGCCTTTGTTGCTATCTCTGAAAATTCGTTTTGCAACTCGACTGGAGGAGCAATCATAGTAATTTTTTGCATAGCCCCTTTAGTTAAGATTTTCTTCATACCACTAGTCGCATGACTTAAAATGTATTTTCTAGAAAGCTTCATTAACCAGTAAAGAAACATTGGACTAACATTACTACCTGGTTGTATGGCATTGATTTGTTGGTTGAAAGAGACTTTCCTGTCGGTCATTGCTACCCTACCAATAGAATTAGCACTTCCAGCTATACACGCTACCAATAGAGCACCCGGCATCACATATCTAGCACTGTTTAAACCTTTCTCTGAAAGAAATTCTGTCGCTTCCGTAATGTACAACTCACCATTTTTGATATTATTCGTCTTTACCCATTCAATATGTTTTGGGGAATAATTCTCATCATTAATTCTCGGGGGTGTATTTCCAGTAATCATTTGACCAAAGTTAGCTAGTGGTGTTTTCACCCATTGTCTTGGGTTATGTACTGGGTCACCAAACATTTCTAGGAAGACTGATTTTAAATAGTCATCCAATTTACTTATGGATTCTTTTCTTTTTTTGCGAAGAGAGTCAGCTTGGTCGAGGGTCTCTATTATATTCTGCTGCTGTTCTAGTGATGGGAGGGTTAGCTTGATATTCTTAATATCTTTTAGACTAATCGAGGGATAAGCATCGTCTTTAATTAGGGATGTAGGGGGGTTAGCGTAAAGGTAATACTTTAAAAAGCTTGGGTTGATAAGAGCTGGGTTTGGACTAATTATTGCAAGGTGGTTTACGATATAGGATTCATTGTTTAAGCAATATATTCGACCTTTTTTCGCTGACATGCCGCTTTTGGCGAATACTATAGTATTACTAGGCCACTTCTTTAATTTGAGTTTCTGCGCAATTTCATCACCTACAAATCTACAAGAGATGTATTCATCATTCGTTTTGATTAAATCATCGAGGTTGCCCGCTTTAATGAACGGGGTACCTTCGTTTGAGTAGCTATCGTCACCTTGTGGTGCTCCTTGTCCAGCTGAAACAGTAGCAATTTCATCAAGCAGTACAGTTTTCATAGCTATTTACTTCTTAGCTTTTGAAGACCGGAGATTATGTCATTTTCAATATGTTCAATCTTTAATAAAATATCATTAGGGTTTTCATACTGGATCTTTTCATGATCTGTTACCTTGTAATGATTTATACTTAAGTCATAATCTGATTCTTCAATCTCACTCTTATCTACATAGAAGAATTGACTATTCAGCGCGTTTTCAGTCTGGTTTTTTCGATTGTTCCATTTATTAATGATGTCAGGCAAGTCACCACCACCCACAATACGACTTCGCTTATCGTCGAGAGTAAAACCGTCTGATTTCATATCGTAGAACCAAACCTTTTCTGTCTGTCCGCCCTTAACGAAAATTAGAATTGCCGTACTGACTGCAGCGTAAGGTTTGAATACGCCACTTGGTAATGAAATTACACCTTGTAGTTCGCAATCATTTAGTAGCATCTTTCGTGCTTGCTTGTGTGCAGAGCTAGCTCCAAAGAGAACACCGTCCGGAACAATAACTCCAGCACGACCACCAATCTTAAGAGATTTAATAATTCGGTTAATGAACAGTAGCTCTGTCTTTGTAGTTGCAAGTGAAAGTGATTCATTGATATCACCCTTGTCGATACTGCCTTTGAATGGGGGGTTAGCTAGGATTACGTCAAAGTGATTATCTTCGTCATATTTCTTTGAAAGCGTATCCTTCTGCTCAATATTTGGGCTAGATATACCATGCATCATCAAGTTCATTAGCCCGATGCGAACCATACTTTCATCCATGTCATAACCATAGAAAGTTTTCTCTTTGAGGTGCTTCCATTGTCGTTCATCAGTAAGTTTATCGCCCAACTGACCCCTTACAAGTCCATTTTCGTCAGTCATTTGATGTTCTTTGCTAGTATGAGCAGTTAGTATATGTTGGTACGACCCTAGCAGGAACCCTCCAGTGCCACAAGCAGGGTCACATATAGTATCTCCAAGCTTTGGGTCTACAAGCTCACAGATGAGCTGGATTATGTGCCGAGGAGTACGGAACTGACCTAGCTTACCTGCACTCGTAATTTCAGATAACAGAAACTCGTATAAGTCACCTTGAGTATCTTGAAAGCTTTGGCCGTTTGATTCTTCTTGAGCGATCTCTTCAAAAATCTCATCGATGATACTCACAGCCTCAACTAAAAGCGATGGCTTCGAAATAATGAAGACTGCATTAGCCATGTGCTTTGCATAATGACTTTCTTCATCGTTAAGAGTCTTTAAGAATGGGAAGACTTTTGTTTGTACATGGGTAAGCATTTCGCCACCCTCTAATTGCTTAAAATAACTCCATCGCATTTCTTCGTTACCATTAGCAAATATTGATGTGTATGCTTCACCAGTAAACTCAGCATCCTGTTGTTTCTTAAGGTCGATTTCATCCAAACGCTTCATGAATAGTAGATAAGATATTTGGTCTATTGCTGTAAGTGGGTTTGAAATTCCGCCACTCCAAAACTTATCCCAGAGTTTGTTTATTGAAGATTTAATCTTTACATTAAGCATGCTGTAAAATCCTGTCTGTAAACGATAGTATTTCTTTCTGCAACGTAGGAGTAAATACGCCCAAGAAACCACGAGTGTTTAATTTAGTGAATGGCTCGCCAACAAGGTCTTTTTTGGATAGCTCACCATTGTTAATAATAAAATCTCTCAGCACAATAAGAAACTGTATTTGTGTGGGTGCTAAGGTGTTGTGCTCAGCAATAAATTCTGCAAAGGCTTCGGATACTTTATCAGAAAACGTTACAAGCCCACCGATTCCCATAATGTACTTAATCAGGTCTATGAAGCTAACCCTACGTGCATCGTAAGCTTTTTGTAGATTCTCCTCAGTTGGGTATGGCTCATACTCAGCGAGCGTATCGGCTAGTTCTTCTACCTCATCATGCGATACTTCTTCGCCAACTTTAATCTTCTGAAGAATTTCATTTTCTTCCTCAAGTTTCTTTATGAGAGCCTCGACCTTTTCTCGATATTTTTGAGTAGTTAGCCGTTCATTTGCAGGACCAAACTTAATAAATTCTTTTTCACTAGTAATATCTCTAAGGTCTAAAGAATCTTGGTCAGGCTTAATACCTTCTTCTCGATATTTCATTAATGGTGCAATCTTTTGAATGACTATTTCAAGATTGTCATCATCAGCTTTTGCTAGGTAGCCATTGTGCAGGATGTCATCAATCAGTTCTTTTTCTTTAGCTACTACATTAACTGATAGAGGTAGGTCAGATACCATTTCGATTAATGCTTCTTCGATAGCCTGAACCTTTTTGTCTTCACCAGCTTCATCGCTAAGTTTGGCTATCGAATAAGTGATTACCTTGAGCTCAAAACTCATCGCCTTAAAGTCTTCACCAGTCCTAGTTCGCATTAGTGGTGCAATTTCTTTTTCAAGGTATAACTTCTTATCTTCAGTCAGCTTTTGCCAGAAAGTATCATCTAGCTTTTCGAGTTTACTGTTAGCATCGAGGACAACTACATTATTTTGAGGTAGCTTGCTTATATCTTCCCTGAGTTTCTGGACAGTAGATTTAACGATATCTGATTCTTGTTCGGTTTCTGCAATGTTAAGCTTCTGCAACTTGACCTCAAAAAGTCTAACTGGAATTGGCTTAGTAGGCTTGTCTACTTTGCCAGTTGGATTCATTTGGAAGTAATCAAAGTTTTCCCAACAGTCGATTATTAAGAACTTATCTTTTTCTTTACACCAAGGTTTAATCTTGTTTGGCTCAAGTAGTCTTGTTCCTCGACCAATCATTTGCCAAAACTTGGTATATGAAAATACTGGTTTGGCAAAAACCAAATTACAAAGTTCACGAACATCAATTCCTGTATCGAGCATATCGACACTGATAGCAATTCGAGGGAAATCATTATTTGTAAATTGGTCTAGTAGTCCACCTTTTCCATATACACGAGAGTCATCAGACACGATAACCTTAGCTATGTTTCCTTTATGCTCAGGGTATAGGTCATCAAAGACTTCTTGAATTCTTCGTGCATGCTTCATGGTCATAGCAAAAAAGATCGTCTTTGCGGGTAGCGTACCACTTTCGTCCTTGATGCAGTTTTCCATAAACTCTTGAACAATCAAGGCATTGGTACCTCTGTTGGTGACTTTCTTTTCAATAGCACTACCTTCGTAGTTTATTTCGTCTGGCTCTTTGCCATCTGCAATAAGCTTCATCTGTTCACCCACAGAAATATTGTTTTTACGGATGCCCTCTTTTTGGAACTTTGTGCGAACTTTTAAAACCTCGAAGTCGCTTAAGTACGGAGGATTATTATTTACAGCTTCTTCATACGAGTATGCGTAAGTTGGTACACCGTCTTCACAATCGAACAGCCCAAAGGTATTGTGCTCAATTGCATCCTTAGGAGTTGCAGTTAGGCCTAGTTGGATAGTGTCAAAGTAGTCGAAGATGTTTTTATAAACGTTATAAATCGAACGATGGCTTTCGTCTGCAACAATAATGTCGAAGAAATGAGGACTTAGAGGATTATCTTTATTTTGAATAATGTTAAGCATGGTTGGATATGTTGCGCAGTAAACTCGTCTATCTGTTGCAATTTCATGTTCACCGACCTTAGGCCATACAGGTGCATTAGGTAGAAATTCTTTAAATGCATCGAGGGCTTGGTTTCTTAGTGCGATACGATCAACTAAAAATAGAACTCTTTGGACATGGTTTGTACGCATTAATACATCGATAAGAGATACACAAGTCCTAGTCTTTCCAGTACCAGTAGCCATTATCAGTAGTGACTTGCGCTTGCCCTTGTCAATGTTATCGAATACTGAACGGATAGCTTCAATTTGATAAGGACGACCCGATATATCTTTATTAATTAGCTCCTGAGACAGAGGCTTTTCATTCTTGCGTAAAAAGAGAAGTCTTTCTAGGTCACTCTTACTCGGAAACCCGTAGACTTTACGAGGTGGGTGCTTCTCAGTATCCCAAAAGTAAATGTCATGACCATTGGTATAAAAGACGAAAGGCATATCTTTGCCTGAATTCTTTTGGATGTTCTCTGCATACTGTCGTGCTTGCTCTTGACCTACTCTTGCATCTTTTGAGGTTTTCTTTGCCTCAACGATTGCTAGAGGATAGCCATCATCACCTAGTAAAGCGTAGTCTGCGAACTGAAAGCCCTGATATTCATGCTCAGGTTTTTCAACTCCATCAGGTAAACCAATCCAAATATCTAGCTCAGAAGTTACTTGAAGTGGATCATTAACGTTCCACCCTGCTTTTTGCAGTCTAATATCAATAATCTGCTGTCGTGTTGCCGCTTCATTAATCTTCGTCATTTATAGGTGTATTATGGCAGATTTAACCCCTATACGCCAGATGTAGACGAGGATTAGCTCAGCAAGCGAGAATCATACTGCCGATACTATCGTTTTGTAGCGCGTTTTTGCTCAATAGCCATTTTGCCAGTGAGGTGTAGGACAGCATGCCTAATCTTCCGTAGGTCGTAGTGCCTATCGCTTAATTCTTGCCACTTCTCGTTCTCGTAAAGACCTATCATCTGGCGGTGTAGCTCTAACTGTTCTGCAAGGATGTCAGCCGCTAATTGCCGTCCTTGCTCAACAGACGTTACCTCAACATTGAGGAGTTGCTCGATTGTCATATCTTGTATGTTCATAACAGGGTAAATCTATCCCAATTTCAATGTAAAAGACATATTGATTTCAACTATCATCTCAGAGGGCTTCTAACCCCTGTTACAAAGTCAGATGAGTATTCTTATGTCTAAACCAAACGAAGCCAACTGAGGGCTTCAGGAAGGGCTAGGCTGGCTTCAGGGAAAGTAGCATTCAG
>Ga0097691_1000178_pt1 | contig 57984 bp, 55 predicted proteins | sample NGESurdeep072012_8_FD_72858 | JGI IMG/M metagenome (GOLD analysis project Ga0097691, IMG submission 72858) | Arctic peat soil microbial communities from Barrow, Alaska - NGEE Surface sample 210-1 deep-072012 | ecosystem: Environmental > Terrestrial > Soil > Wetlands > Peat ...
CGCGCTCAACGGCGGTCACGGGCTCGTCAACACGATCACTATCCCCGAAGGCTACTCGCTCCAGCAGATCACGCCGCTTCTCGCCTCGACTCTCGCCGTGCCCGCCGACTCCGTGAACGCTGCCGTGCGCGATACGGCGCTGCGTGCGCGGCTCGACCTGCCCACGCCCACCCTCGAGGGATACCTCTTCCCCGACACCTACGCCTTTCCCGAAGGCACGACAGCCCGGCAGGCGGTGGACGAAATGGTGAAGCGGTTCGAGCGCGAGTGGAAACCTGAATGGAACGCGCAACTCACCACGCTCGCCCTGAACCGCAACGACATTGTGACGCTCGCTTCGATCATCGAAAAGGAAGCGAAGCGCCCGGAGGAGCGCCCGGTGATATCGGCGGTGTACCACAACCGGCTGCGCAAGCGCATGCTGCTCCAGGCCGACCCCACCGTGCAATACGCTCTCGGCCACCACACGGCGCGCGTGCTATACAAGGATCTCGAGGTGAACTCGCCGTACAACACTTATAAGTATGCCGGGCTTCCACCCGGCCCCATCGCATCACCCGGCGGCCCGAGCCTTGTCGCGGCGCTGTTCCCGGCAAACGTGTCGTACCTCTACTTCGTCGCCGACTCGGACGGTCATCACGAGTTCCGCACGACACTCGCTGAGCACGACAGCGCAAAGCGCGCCGTTCGCACCGCAAAGTGATCCGGTCCGGCAGAAGCGGACAGTGATCGACCTGTCCACCATCCGGCTGATCGCCATCACCGACCACATCAGGGACGGCCAGACGGGACTGATCGCCCGCGCGGCGGCGGCAGCGCGTGGCGGCGCGAGCTGCATCCAGCTCCGGCTCAAGGATGTGTCTGCCCGTGACCTGGTGGGCGTGGCGAGAGAGCTGGTGCGGTCGGTTGGCGTTCCCGTAATCGTGAACGACCGCGCCGACGTCGCCATCGCCGCCGGCGCTGCCGGCGTCCACCTCGGCGCGGATGACGTGCCACCATCGGCAATCAGGCGCATTGCCCCCGCGGGATTCATCATTGGCGCGTCAGTCGGCAACGATGCGGAAGTAGCCGGTTCGGCCAACGCTGACTATGTGGGCATCGGACCTTTTTTCGCGACCGGATCAAAGGGCGACGCTGGAGAGCCGATCGGGCCGGAAGGATTTGCCCGGCTCGCGGCGGCCACCGGTCTTCCCGCGGTTGCCGTCGGCGGAGTGACAGCCGGGAATGCGGGCGTCGCGATGGAAGCGGGCGCGGTGGGTGTCGCGGTGATCGGCGGAGTTTTCGGCTCTAGCGATCCGGCGGCAGCGGCACGACGGCTTCGCTCCGCCATCGGAATTTGAGGTCGGGAACGGGTTCGCGGATCCTCTCCCCATTGCGCCGCTGATTCCTGCGTTTGGGCGCCGGCTTGGCCGCCAGTCTTTTCTCAATGCGCTTCATCACCGGCGGGCTCAGGAAGAGGTCCACCAGCTCCGGATCGAACTGCGTTCCCTTCCCTTCACGAATTGCTTTTTTCGCTTCCTTCACGCTTCGCGCCCGGCTGTAGCGACGGGCGTGAGTGATCGCGTCGAACGTGTCGCCAATGGCCACCACGCGCGCACTTATTGGAATGTCAGTACCAGTGAGATGGCGGGGGTAGCCCTTGCCGTCCCACCGCTCGTGATGCGACAGCACGCCTTCGGGAAGATCGGGATAAAAGTGACTCAGGGGCGAGAGCACGTCCGCCCCACGCTGCGGGTGCGTCATCACCGCCCGCCGCTCGGCCGCAGTGAGCTTGTCGTCGTCGTGAAAGATGTCCGTGATGGCCTCGTGAATCTTGCCGATGTCGTGAAAGAGTGCGACGCGCTCGATGCTGTCGTGCGTGTGCTCGTCGAGGCCCGCCGCGTTGGCGAGGATCAGCGAAAGGTCGGCGACGCGGCGGACGTGGGCCCCCGTGCCGGCATCGTTGGCGTCGATGGCGTTGAGAAGTGTTTCGAGAGTAGCGGCTCCCAGCCGCTCGGCGTGCTGGCGGGCGCGCCGTTCGCGGATCATGAGCGCGCCTGCAAGGGCGCCGGCAGTAAGCGGGGCGAGCTTTGGCATTTGTTGGATAGTTCGCAAGAAACGTACGGGAAACTACCCGCCTCCGGGTACCGGGTACCGGGAAGCGGGCACGGGTACCGGGAAGCGGGTAACGGATAGATTCTGTAGATGCGAGATGTTGCCAGAGTGACAGCAAAGGGTTTCCACCGCTGGGAGTCGGGCCACCCGTGGATCTACCGGAGCGACGTGGCCAAACGGCCGGAGTGCGAAGCGGGGGCCGTGCTCGTTTACGACAACCGGAATCGACCACTCGGCTGGGCGCTTTGGAGCCCGCGGTCCGAGATCTCTCTCCGGCTTCTCGACCCGGATCCGGATGCGGTGATAGACGCGCGGTGGTGGCACGACCGGATTGCTGCCGCGGCCGAGCGGCGAGTGAGTCTCGAGACGGTGACGAACGCGCATCGCGTGGTGCACGGCGAGGCGGATGGGTGTCCGTCACTCATCTGCGACCGGTACGACCGGTGGGCAGTGGTGCAGCTGATGAGCGCGGGGCTCGAGGCTTTTCGCGCCGAGATTGTGGACGCCATCGTGAGCGTTACCCATGTTGACGGCGTGCTGGCGCGGAACGACGTGCCGCTGCGGTCGAAGGAGGGTCTCGCGCGCGAGACGGTGATAGTGCACGGGGACGTGCCGCAGGAGATCGAGATCGATGAGTACGGACTACGGTATCTCGCTGCTCCGTGGACCGGACAGAAAACGGGCGCATTCCTCGATCAGCGGGAGAACCGGCATCTCGCGGGAGAGCACGCGCGGGGTCGTGCCCTCGACGCGTTCAGCTATCACGGCTCATTTGCGCTCCATCTCGCGCGCAATGCGGCGAGCGTGACAGCTCTCGATGCCTCCGCCCAGGCGCTGGCGCGCGCCCGGCAGAACGCCGAGCTGAATGGAATGACGAACATCGACTTTGTCGAAGCGAACGCGTTCGACTATCTGCGCGAGCAGGAGCGCGAGGGAGTGGAATTCGACATGATCGTGGTGGATCCGCCGGCGTTCGCCAAGACAAAGGCCTCGCTCCCCGGCGCACTGCGCGGCTACAAGGACATCAACCTCCGGGCGATGCGATTGCTGTCCCGTGGCGGAATGCTGTTCACGGCGAGCTGCAGCTTTCATCTCACGCGGCCGCTGTTCCTGGAAATGCTCCAGTCCGCGGCAGCCGACAGCGGCCGCCGCATTGCGCTGCGGGAGCTTCGCGGCCAGCCGCTGGATCACCCGGAGATTCTGACAATTCCGGAGACCGGTTACATAAAGGGGGCGCTGCTCGAGGCGCTCGACTGATGCTTGCCACAGAAACACCTGCCACAGAAACGCCTGCCACAAGAAACACAGAAACACAGAAAGCCACATGGCGCTGCGAATGGGTTCGACTTCAAGGGAAACGCTTTTTTCTTTTCTATTTCAACTGCAACTGCGCGACGAACTCTCCGCAGCTGGTGTCGTTCCTCAAAGAATTCCCGCAGTCTTCTGTGTTTCTGTGTTTCTTGTGGCAAGCAGTTATGATCGTTGGCATTTCGGGCAGTAGTACGTTGATCGCCCGGCCTGAATGGTTCGCTTGATTCGAGTCGCGCACACCCGGCACGGCTCTCCCTCACGGTCATAGACACCAAAACGATGGCGGTTCTCTGTGTCGGTGTACCGGCCAGGCGGGCGGTTCTCGGCGGAGAGCACCGCACGGATTGCCTCCACGAGTCGCGCGAGGCGGGGCTTGGAGATAGACGACGCCGTGGCGCGCGGACTGATGCGCGCTCGCCACAGCGCTTCCGCTGCATAGATGTTCCCCAGACCAGCGATGATTTTTTGATCCATCAGCGCCGGCTTCACTGGTCCCCGGCGGCCGCTCAGCGCCTTCGACAGATAGTCCACGTCGAGCGCGTCATCATCGGCTTCGATGCCAAGCGGCGGCAGAGCATTCTCGCCCGCGGCGTGAAACGTGAGTGCGGACAACGCTCGGCTGTCGTTCAGCTCGATGCGCGTTCCGTCGGTGAGATCGATCACCGCCCGCGTGAATCTGTCGGGCGCGTCGGCGGTGGTGCTCATCACCCAGTCGCCATTCATTCGGAAGTGGGCGTGAAGCGCCGACCCGTCGTCGAGGTGAAGAAGCTGGTGCTTGCCGCGCCGCTCCACGCGCACGATCCGGCGCTGCTTCAGTCGGCGGGCCTTCGCCGCGGGGAGCTGTCGCTCCAGCGACGGATGAAGCGCCCGCACCGTGCCGATCGTCTTGCCTTCGACGGCCGCGCGCAGACGGCGCATCGCATTCTCGACTTCAGGTAGCTCTGGCATTCTGGATGACTCGCAAAAAAAAGAAATACTTGCGCGGCCCGCTAAGTGCTCTAGTTTCACACTCGCAGCTCTCCGGAGTGTACGCAACCTCCGACCCCGCTAGATGGATCAATCGGCTCCACGGTCGCTCAAATACGAGTACGATCTGTATATCGAAAATGAGGTCGAGACTTACAAGGACTCGATCTCACGTACCGATCTTCTCAAAATTGGAGACGAGGCGGTGGCTTCGCTTCAGTCTGCAGCCCAGTTCTCGATGAACGAGCTGCTGCTCGTCGTCGAAGTGGACAAGATCATTCGGAAGCGCATCGGACTCCCATCGTACAACACCTGGCGGAAGAGAGAGCTGAAGCGAATCAAGGAGCGCGAGGAGTTCATGCGTCCAGAACACTGGGGCCTGAGCCCCGACAGCCCGGTGGCTCGCGAAATTCACGCTTCTTCGGAATCGCGCGTGCTGGTGGCCGGTGCCGATGTCACCAATGCCGCGCTCTATCTGGCCGCCAACGGCTGCGCGGTGACGACGATCAACGCCCAGTCCGAGCCAGACGGCAGCCCTCGCAATTACCCGGACCCATCCAACCTGCCGGGCCGCATCGACCATCACTCTGAAGGACTGAATGAATGGTTGCCGGCCGCCAAGGAATTTCTGACGGCCGTCGTCTGCACGCCGGCGGCGTTTGCCGGGCTGTCCGCTCGCCAGCGGGCGCACGTGATCGAGTTGCTTCAGAGCGCCACTGAAGACGGAGGCGTTCACCTGGTCGAGACCATCGTTGCCGGCCAATCCGGAGTTTCGCTTTCGGAGCTCAGAAAGAACTACAAGGGATGGCAGGTGTCGGTGCTCGAGGACGGGACATCCGGGAAGTCGTTCCTGGCGCGCAAAGCAGTCGCCTAAAGCGTATCGTTTCGACACAGAGTGTCCTGGTTTCGCGTGTCAGTCCGCGACAAGAACAGCGACCGGCTCGGCCCCCCGACGTTCTAAGCTACTCCAGCACAACAACTTAGGATTCCTGCCCCGACTGGCATCATGGGTGCCTTAGGTGCTCGCGCTTGGGCAAGGCCCGAGCCGACACCCAAGAGGGACGCATGAAAAGGGAAAGTCAACCGACCGAACACCCAGAAGCGCTCGGAATAATCATCTCCAACGGAGACCGGGAAGAGTATCCGACGCTGTTCTCCGCCTATATCTGGGGGCCGGCGCCCGAGCCGAAGGCCGATCAGGGCTCAAAGGCGGCATAGACTCTACTATATAGTTGATAGTTGCCGGATGCCCGAGGCCCCGTTGAATGACGGGGCCTTTGTTTTGGGACGGCAGCCCGTAGTTCTTTCCCAACCCGCGCCGATTGCCTTATGATACGCTTCCATCTGTCCACGTCCTCCACTCAAACGGTTCCGGAATTGGAAGAAGCTTTCGCCAACTGGGAAGGCGAGCGCCGCAGCCTGATGGCGCGGAAGATCTCCGACTTCGGTCTCGCCATTACCGGCAGCCGGGTGGAGAAAATGGTCGACCAGCTCTACGCCGAGCTTGGCGCAAAGGGACTCGCATTTCGGCCGCCCGTTTATCTCAGCGATCAATGGGGCTGTCCCGACGGGACCCCGCTGATTGGCGTTCCATTTTATCTCGCCGATCCGCGACTCGCCCACATCGAGGATGACCTGGCGCTCGGCGTCGAGTCGGACGACGACGCCATGCGCTACATGCGGCACGAAGCCGGGCACGCCTTCAACTACGCGTATCGTCTCTACGACCGCGCCGACTGGCGGCAGACGTTCGGCCCGTACTCGCGTCCGTACCGCGACCGGTACCGCGCCGATCCTTTCTCCCACGATTTTGTCCGGCACATCCTCGGCTGGTACGCGCAAAAACATCCCGACGAGGATTTTGCTGAATCGTTTGCGGTGTGGCTCACCCCGGACAGCGACTGGAGAAACGCCTACGCGGACTGGCCGGCCCTCGCGAAGCTCGAGTATGTCGAGCGCGTGATGAGTGACGTTGGCGAGGAGTTGCCGGCAACGGTCGAGCCCACCGAAGACGATCTCCCGGTTTCGGCGATGAGCTATACCGTCGAGGAGCATTACAGGGACACGGAAGACACGATACCAATTCGCGATCGCCGTGTATTCGACGGCGATCTGCGGAATCTTTTCGCTCTCGCGGCCGAAGCACCCGATGGACAGCCAGCCGCGGATTTCATCGCTTCGCATCGTCGCGAGATTGTCGCCCGCATTTCATACTGGACGGGCGAGAGTAGCCACGTCGTCCGCCAGTTCATAGACTTCCTCCGCGAACGCGCGGACTCACTCGGACTGAGAGTCCGTGGTCTCGAGGCATCCACGCTCATCGAGCTCACCGCCTTCGGAACCGCCGTGATAATGAACTTCAGGCACACCAACGTCATCGACGGAACCGAGGGCGACGAGGAATGAAGGTCGCGCTTCTCCACACCCAGGACGCGCTCGAGCCACCGGTGGATCCGGTGCTCGACCAGATTGAAGGCGCTCTGCGGACAAGCGGGCACGAAAGCCGGCGCGTCGTCGTCAACGACAAGATCCAGCCGGTGATCGAGTCGCTGACTTCGGATCCGCCGGAGCTTGTGTTCAACATCGCCGAATCGTTCGCCGGCAAGAGCGCGCTCGAGTCCAACATTGCGGCGCTGCTCAATCTGCTGAACCTTCGCTACACCGGCTCCAGCCCTGCGGGACTGATAGTCGCGGGCGACAAGACGCTGACGAAAAAGGTGTTGTCGTTCCACGGTATTCTCACGGCGCGCTTTGCGACAGTCTTTCGCGGCAACGTTGATTGGGCGGGCGACATCGACTTCCCGCTCATTCTCAAGCCGCCCCAGGAAGACGCTTCACTCGGCATCACCCAGAAGTCCATCGTGCACGACGTGAAGGAGCTGCTGCAGACGATCAGCTCGCTTCAGACGGAGTACCAGTCGCCCGTTCTCGCCGAGGAGTTCATTGACGGCCGGGAGTTCTACGTGGGCGTGCTCGGCAACAGCAACGTGCAGGCGCTGCCGGTCATCGAGCTCGATTTCTCGAAGTTCCCGAAGGGCTTGCCGAAGATTGCGAGCTGGTCGGCCAAGTGGGGAGATGACGGCGAGGGAAAGGGTGCGGAGTTCGCCGGCACCGAGTCGGTGTTTCCGACGGACCTGCCCGAAGAGCTGGACAAGCGCATCAGGCAGGTTGCGATAGACGCCTTTCAGGCGCTGCGGCTGCGGGACTACGCGCGGGTGGATCTGCGCGTCACCGATTCGGGAAAGATCTACGTGATCGAGGTCAATCCCAACTGCTACCTCGAGCAGAAAAGCGAATTTGCCACCGCGGCGCAGAAGGAAGGCATCGAGTATCCGGCGCTGATCAACCGGATCGTGGAGCTGGCGAGCGCGCGGTATTCGCGCTGAGGGGATTTCGCCCGGGGAGTGGATCCAGAGGACAAAAAAGCCGGCGGAGCGCCGGCTTTTCTGTGTGCTCAGCTTGCGGTGCTAGCGTTTCTTCTTGGCGGATTTTCTCTTCGCTGCCTTCCGGCCGCCCTTCTTCGCGGTGCTTTTCTTTCGCGACGACTTCTTCGCGGCCTTCTTTTTTGCAGCCATTTGTGCCTCTCCATGATGGAGTTGAACTATCGGTCAGTCCCCCGGTGGAACTGCCGAGCAACGCAGCGTCCGAACGGGCCCGCATGGTTACGTCGCAACGCAACAGCATCCGCGATGCATTCGTAACCACGCGCGAATATATGAGCAACAGAAAATACGCGCAACAACTATTTCATCAGTACGAGCTTGCCACAGAAACACAGAAACACAGAAACCTGCGGGAATATTTTGGGAACTGCACTCGTTGCCTGACGATCGCGTCGCATTTGCAGTTGTACTTGCAGGTGCAGTTTGAAATCAAAAAGGAAGACTCAGCCCACGGATCGAACTGTTCGCAGCGCCATGTGGCTTTCTGTGTTTCTGTGTTTCTGTGGCAAGCCGTTCAGGACGATACTTCCAAACACGGCGCACGGATTGCACCTTACCACCCGCGCCGCACGGCGGCGAATCGAATAAACCGGAGAAACGTGAAAGCTCTAGTTAAGGAAACGGCAGGCCCGGGAATGGTGTTGCGTGATGTGCCCGAGCCGAAAATCAGGGACGACGAAGTCCTGATCCGCGTGAGGCGCGCGGGCGTTTGCGGAACCGACGTCCACATTTACGACTGGGACGACTGGGCGAGAGGCCGCTGCAAGCCGCCGTTCGTCGTCGGGCACGAATTCGCCGGGGACGTCGCCCAGGTGGGGCGGCTGGTGACGGACGTGCAGGAGGGCGACCGCGTGACCGCCGAAGGCCACATCGTGGACGGACGCTGTCTCCTCTGTCGCACCGGCAACGCCCACGTCTGCCCGTACACGAAAATCATCGGCGTCGATCGCGACGGCTGTTTCGCCGAGTACATCGCGATGCCGGCGACGAATGTCTGGCACCTGGACGACTCCATCAGCTACGACGTCGGCGGGATTCACGACCCGATGGGCAACGCTTTCCACACCGCTCTCACGGCCGACATTCCCGGCGCGACGGTTCTCATCACCGGATGCGGGCCCATCGGAATCTTTGCCGTCGGCATCTGCCGCGCGGCGGGCGCGTCGCGAGTGATTGCATCGGACATCAACGAGAAACGGCTCGGCCTGGCGCGCATGATGGGAGCGCACGACGCGGTGACGCCCGGCGAAGTCGAGGCCGCCGTCAAAGCCGCCACCGGCGGGCTCGGCGTGGACGTCGTGCTCGAGATGTCGGGAGTACCGGCAGCAATCCATCAGGCGTTTGCCCTGGTGAGAGTCGGCGGGCGAATTCAGATGCTCGGCATTCCGGTGAAGCCGATCGAGCTCGACCTCCCCCGCGAAGTGATCTTCAAGGGCCTCACCATCTATGGCGTCGTCGGACGGCGGATGTACGAGACGTGGCACCAGATGACACGGTTCCTGCGCGCCGGCGAGTTCGATCCGACGCCTGTCATCACGCACCGCTTTCCGATGTCCGAGGTGGACGCGGCAATCGCCGCGATCAAGTCGGGTGAAGCGGGCAAGGTAATTTTCGAGATCGCGTAACCGGGAGATCGGCAGGTGGCACTCAATCGCAAATTCGACGACGAGCTGAAGGCGAACATCGAACAGCTCAAGCGCGACAACATCTACAAGCGGCTCAACTACATCGACTCACCGCAGTCGGCGCGAGTAAAGATGGAGGGCCGCGGCGAGGTGCTCATCCTCTCGTCGAACAATTACCTCGGCCTGTGCGCTGAGCCGGAGGTCGTGCAGGCCGGAGTAGACGGTCTGGCCAAATACGGCGCCGGCACGGGGAGCGTCCGCTTCATCTGCGGCACGTTCACGGTGCATCGCGACCTCGAGAAAGAGATCGCTTCGCTGGCCGGAACGGAGGCTTCCCTTTCCTATGTGTCCGCGTGGAACGCCAACGAGGGCCTCACGGCAACCGTCGTCGAAGCTGGCGACTTCGTGGTCAGCGACGCGCTCAACCACGCCTCCATCATTGATTCGCTCCGCCTGGCGAAGGCAATCACCAAGTGCGACACCGCCGTTTACGCCCACTCCGACATGGACGACCTCGTCGCCAAGCTGGAGTCGGCGCGCGGTGCAAGGCGGCGCATCATCTGGACGGACGGCGTCTTCTCGATGGAAGGGAGCATCGCAAAGCTGCCCGAGATTCTCGAGATCGCCCGGACACATGACGCCATCGTCGCGGTTGACGACTCCCACGGCACCGGCGTGCTGGGCGCCACCGGCCGTGGAACGGCCGAGCATTTCGGAGTGCTTGGCGAAGTGGACGTCATCACCTCCACACTCGGCAAGGCGCTCGGCGGCGCGGCAGGGGGGTATGTCGCAGGACCCGCCTCACTGTGCGACATGCTGACGCAGAGGTCGCGGCCGCAGCTGTTCTCCAACGCTTTGCCACCAACTGTGGCGTCGAGTGCGCTGGCGGCAATTCGTTTTCTGCGCGCCCATCCGGAGCGCGTGGAGAAGCTGCGGGAAAACGTCCGTTACTTCCGCGGTCAGATTACCGAAGCGGGATTCAAGCCCCTGCCCGGCGAAACGCCAATTGTTCCGATAATCGTCGGCGAAACGGCCTCCGCCATCCGGATGAGTGACATGTTGCTGGAGGAAGGCGTCTTTGTAACGGGATTCGGCTTTCCGGTGGTGCCGCAGGGGCAGGCGCGCGTGCGCTGTCAGCTCAGCGCGGCCCATTCACGCGACGATCTGGACGAAGCGATAGCGGCGTTCAGGAGCGTGGGGAGGAAGCTGGGAATAATCTGAATCGTGTGACCCACCCAGTCACACCAACAGCCGGCGGCAAGCTCCACCGGCAGGGGTATCTGCACAATGCGAACGACGCGATGGTTAATCGCCGGCCTGATCTGCTCGGCATCTCTTTCCGCAACCGCTTCGGCGCAGCAGTCACGCAATTTTGACGACGCGTGGTTCTGGGGCGTGAAGAGCGGAGTCGCGACATTCTCACCCACACTGGGCGGAAACGAGACCGCGGCGACCTACGGGGCCGAGTGGCTCATCACGCGGACGCAGGGCGGCCTGTACGTGTCGTTCGACCAGGCCAACGTTTCGACAGTATCGGCGGTAATCGATGCCAACACCAGCGACGGTTTCCGTCCGGTGACGGTAGACAAGCTGCGGAGAATCGGATTCGCCGCACTCGCTTTTCCAAAACGTTTTGGCCGCCTGCGACCGTACGCCGGGCTCGGACTGAGCGTGGACGTGGTTGGCAGTGCGACCCCCCAGCTCACCGCGAAGGAGAATGGCGTGGACGACGCCGTCTCCCAGCGGATCGACGCAAACCGGAGCCAGGCCGGAGTGCTCGGCATGGCAGGTCTGCAGGTGCAGTTCGAGCGGCTGGCGATTTTCGGCCAGGCGTCGGTGGTCGGCGGGCAGTCGAGCTTCCTGCTCGGCAACAGCGCGCTTGGTTTCTTCGAGGGCGGCGTGCGTTACAACTTCGGCAGCTCCCGCGAAGGATCGCGCTAGCCGAATCTCGAGCGGGTGCGCGACACGAACTCGTTGTCGCGCACGAAGTAGCGAAGGGGCCAGTCGGCTGCGCGCGTGATTCCAATGCGCGCGCTCGTCGCAACGTCGCGGTCCGGCACCATCTCACCTTCGCGAATGACAAGAGGATGACGCTGCAGCGGCAGTCCATTCATCCGGCTGTCGACGCCGAGCGCGGCGCAGAGCTTCCCTGGTCCGTTGGTGAGATCGCGGTCACTTCGCGCGCGCAGCCGTCTTTTCCGCATGAGTGCCAGCCCCTCTAGCGGCGTCAGCGCGCGGATCAGCACAGCGCTCGGCAGACCTTCACTCCGCGTGACGGCGTTGACGCACCAGTGCATCCCATAGATGAAATACACGTAGGCATTGCCGGGCGGCCCGTACAGCGGCTCGGTGCGCCTGGTGCGCCCGGCAGCAGCGTGACACGCCGCGTCGTGCTCACCAATGTATGCCTCGGTCTCGACGATGATCCCGCTGGCGCGCCCACGGGGGGTGTCACACTCGAGAATAGCGCCGAGGAGCTCGCGCGCCACGATCTCGGTATCGCGGTCGTAGAACGCGCGCGTCAGGATTCTTCCCATTAGAAACGATCAGGAACAAGGCAACGGCATAACAGCAACAGCTTTATAAAGGATTGGGCGGATTGAACGGATTAGAAACGGAACTGCATTCTTTATTTGAACAGCAGTCCGCCGTTAAAAAAGAAAAATCGCAGTTGTGTATTTGATCCGTTCAATCCGTCAAATCGTTTTTCTAGTCTGTTTCCGCCGTTGATGTTGTAGTTGCTTTCTTACGTCCCCCGCGCGATGCTCGTTTGCGAGGAGCGGGAGTCGCAGCCTCCGTCGGCGCGGCCACGGCTTTCGTCGAGGTTTTCTTCGCGGCAGGCGCCCGTTTGCGCCCGCGCGCCGGCTTTTTCGCTTCGGCAGCCTCGGTACCGCTCTCGACTGACGCAATTGGCGACGCGACAGCCGCCGCGGCCGCCGGAGCGGCTGCTGTGGCCCCTGCTCGCTGTCCAACAACTCCGATATTGAGAATGTGCGCCGGCGGAGCGCCGGCTCTTCCCATGGGCCCGCGACCGCCGCGTTGACCCATGCCCCTTCGCGCTGGCGCAACTGGCGCGGCCACCGGTGTGTTGGCGATTTCCGCTGCGGCGAGCTGCGCCGCAACAGCAGGGGCGCCGGTTGACGCGGCCACTTCGTAGTCGGTTCCGCGCCGTCTGAGGTCAACGACGTCAGCATCATGCGCATCCTGAAGGATGCGCGTAAAGTTGCGCTCGCTCAGGCTTTCGCTGTCGCGGCCAAGTAGTGCGCGGGCGGTGGAGCGGACGAGACTGGCGGGGGCGGCGGCGTCGCCGCTCACCAGTGACTCGACTGCGCGGCGAACGAGATTGAACGCCTCCTCCCGAGTGAGGCGGAGTCCGGTGCTGCCGATCTCCGCTGCTGCGGACGGACGTGGTGCGGCTGGTCTCGAGGGCGCCGGAGCGGCCGGAGCCGACGCAGCAGGAGCGGACGGCGGGGGAGCAGATGCAGTGGCGCCGGCTGCTTCCCGTACACGGGCTGACGTTGCCGATGGCACTGCTGCCGGTTTCGCTGCCTGATCGCCCGTGACGGCCGGACGCGCGCCACGCGGCACACGATCGCGTCCGCGGCCGCCGCGACGGGAGCGTCGCAGCTCGCCATTCTCCGGCGCTTCGGCACCTGTCGCGCTCTGGCTTGGCGGCAGCCCTCCGTCGCCTTGCGGAAGATCGACTTCGTACTGTCCGTTCTCGAGCTTGGTGAGTGAGAGAAGTCCCTTCTTTGCCGCTTCGGCAACGAACAGCGAGAACTTCGACTTGCCGACGTTCTTCTCGTCGAACGAGCTGTCCATCTGCTGCATCACCTGCTTGAGCCGGTCGGCGCGCATCACGTCGCCGTTACGCTTCATCCGCTGCACCGCTTCGCTGACCAGCTCCCACGGATCGTGCTTGACGACTTCCTCTTCGCCGCTTTTTATGAGGCCGGCGAGTGAGTTGTAGCTGTAGTACTCGTCGCAGTTCATCACCAGCAGGTCGCTGGACGATTCGCGGATGCCGACGCCGATGACGTACTTGCCGTATTCCTTGAGCTTGATGACGAGGCTCGAGAAATCGGAATCGCCGGAAAGGAGAATGAAGGTTCCAATCTCCGGACGGACGAAGACGAGCTCGAGGGCGTCGATGGCGAGCCGGATATCGGTGGCGTTCTTTTTCGCCGATCCGTACGCCGGCGCCATGATCATGTCGATTGACGACTCGGCGAGGGGGACGATGTACTGCGGATAGCGCCGCCAGTCAGCGTATGCCCGCTGGACCGAGACCTTTCCCTTGATGATGTCGGACGCGAGCAGGTTCTTGAGCTCGGTCTGGAGGTCCGAGCGGATACCCATCGTGACGTTGTCGAAATCGATGAGGAGCGCGGCGTTAGGTGCGTGGTGGATCGGGCTGCCAATTTGCTGTTGCGATACTGCCTGAGGCCCTCGGTGTATCGGGGCAACGGGACGGCGCGGGGATGTGGGCGCGGTCCGCGGGGTGCGGAATGTCATTAAAGGTTGTGTGTAGTACGGGGCGGCGATCCGCGCGGTAAGCGCGGGGGAGTTTCGCCAGCCGAATGATCCCGCGACAGCGTGCCGCGGGGCACGCGTCTTCAGGTCCTGGCGGGGAAAGGCAGCCACCCTTTGGGTTGCCGCTCAATCCCCCGAATCCTCGAAGTCGCGTCCAGACAGGTAATTTATACCGTAATTGTGATGAAGCAACTCCGCTTCCGTACGCGACTGATAGTGATCCTGTCGCTGTTCGCGATTGTGCCGGCCGCAATGCTCACCCTCATCTGGAGCGGGACAGTGAGCACAGCGCTCCCCCTCGTGAGCGGCCGCGGAGCGTGGGAGAGCGTCGCCGCGTCGGGCCAGCGGGCCATTGCCTCGGTGCGCACGGCACCTCTGACCGCCGCCCAGCGCCAGCTCGTTGACGCGCACGAGCGTGAGCTTCGCAGCTCGCTCGAGCAGGCGCGCCGCTACAGCTTCCTCGCCGGACGCTCCGTGCGCCTGGTGGCTGTGGTGGGACTGTTCGCCCTGATCGTATTTGGCGTCGCCGCCTCGCGCGTCGCTGGTCACCTGAGCCGGCAGCTCAGCCGCCCACTCGACGAGATCGTGCGGTGGACATCGTTGATCGGCGAAGGCAAACCGCTTCCGCCTCCCGGCCAGCGCCCGGCCCGGGGCGCGCCGGAATTCGCCACGCTCCGCGGAAGAATGCGCGAGATGGCCACCGCTCTCGATGCCGGGCGCCGCCGCGCCGCAGAAACGGAGCGCCTGCGCGCCTACCGCGAGAGCGCTCGCCGCGTCGCCCACGAGCTCAAGAATCCGCTCACTCCCATTCGCTTTGCCGTCGACCGGCTGCGGCGCCAGGCGCCGCCTGAGCTTCGCGACACAGTCGAGGTGCTTGCTGTTGAATCAGAGCGGCTGGAGCGAATTGCGAAGAGCTTCTCCGCTTTCGGACGGCTGCCGGAAGGTCCGGTTGCAGAAGTGGACATTGCGGACCTGTTGCGTCATTCCGCCATGGCGTCGCTGCCGCCGGGAATCGAGCTGGTGACACGAATTGACGACGACCTTCCGCCGATCACCGGACATTACGACGCACTGAGTGGCGCGCTCTCGAATGTCGTGCGCAATGCCGTGGACGCGTGCGATGGCAAGGGCACGATCACTGTCGAAGCTCATGCAGTGAGAAATGGAGTTGGCACGGCGATCGAGATCACGGTCGCCGATGATGGCGCCGGCATCGATCCGGCCGAGCTGACGCAGATCTGGGAGCCGTACGTGACCCACAAGCCGGGCGGCACGGGCCTCGGGCTGGCGATTGCGCGACAGGCGGTGCTGGCACATGATGGAACCGTGGATGCGACCAGTACATTGGGAAAGGGTACGCTCATTCGTTTCGTTCTGCCCGTTGAGCCGGCACAAACACATAGGAGTTGAGCTGATGGAAGATCTGGCAATGCGGATTGCGTCACCAGTCATCCGGTCGAGCGCCGACTGATGGGGCCGGAAATGATCGGACTGTTTGTCCCGCTTGGATTCTTTGCGATGGTCATTGCGATTGTCGTCGGACGGCCGATGATCAAGGCTCTTGCGATGCGCGTGGAGAACGACTCGAAGCGGCCGCAGGTTCCCTCCGAAGTCATGTCGCGCCTCGAGCGCATCGAGCAGGCGGTGGACGCGATCGCGGTGGAAGTGGAGAGAATCTCCGAGGGACAGCGGTTCACGACCAAGCTGTTGAGCGAGACGCAGCGCAACGCACTGCCTGGCCCGTCGTCGGGGTCCGGCGCCGGGCCGACCTGATCGCGCGTGGCTACGGTCCTCATCGTCGATGACGAGCCCAACATTCGGCGCATGGTCGGCGCGCTTCTCGCCGCCGAAGGCCACGAGGTAATAGACGCCGGCAGCGGCGCGCAGGGCGTGGCCCGCGCCGAGGAAGACGATCCCGACGTGGTGCTGCTCGATCTCATGATGCCCGGAGAAATGGACGGCATGGCCGCCCTGCAGCGCCTCAAGGAGCGGCACGCCGACCTCCCCGTGATCATGATGAGCGGCCGCGCCGGGCTGAGCGATGCCGTGACGGCAACCAAGCTCGGCGCCATAAACTTCCTCGAAAAGCCACTCACTCCCGAAAGCGTGCTGTTCGCCATCGGCTCGGCGCTCGAGCTGCGGCAGACACGCCGCGTGGCGAGAGAGCTGCGCGAGGAGCTCGGTCTCGCCGGCGACATGGTCGGCGACAGCCCGCAGATGAAGCACGTCGAGGAGCTGATCGCGCGCGTCGCGGCAACCGACGCGCGCGTTCTCATCACCGGAGAATCGGGAACAGGCAAGGAGCTGGTCGCAAGCGCCATTCACGACGCGAGCACGCGCCGCGATCGCCCGTTCATTCGCGTGAATTGCGCCGCCATTCCGCGCGATCTCGTGGAGAGCGAGATGTTCGGACACGAGAAGGGAGCGTTCACCGGCGCCACCCAGACGCGCATCGGACGCTTCGAGCTGGCTCATACGGGAACACTGTTTCTCGACGAGATTGGCGATCTCAGCCTCGACGCGCAGGCGAAGCTGCTGCGCGCCATCGAGGCGAAGGAGATCCAGCGCGTTGGCGGAAACCGTGCGGTACGGGTGGATGTGCGGATAATTGCCGCCACCAATCACGACCTCGCGCGTGCCGTCAACGAGGGCCGTTTCCGCGAGGACCTGTTCTTTCGTCTGAACGTGATCCCGCTTGACTTGCCGCCGCTGCGCGACCGTGAAGGCGATGTCCCCCTGCTCGTGCGCCATTTCTCCCTTCTCCACTTCAAGCGCACCGGCCAGGTGCCGCCCGCATGGACGCCGGAGGCACTGGAAGAAATGCAGCGCTACCCGTGGCCCGGGAACGTTCGCGAGCTCGCCAACATCGTCGAGCGGTTGTCAATCATGCAGCCGGGCGCGGAGGTCACCGCGACGCGAGTGCGGGACGTGCTGCAGCCGGCCACCTCCGCCAGTGATGCTGCCGTCTCGCGCGCGTGGGGACTGGCTGACGCTTCCACAAAAGCGGCGCCGGATGCACAGGCCGCGGCGGGCGCTTCGCTGTCAAAGATTCTCGACGACTATGAGCACGAAATGATCGTCAGCGCCATCGACGCCGCGCGTGGCAACATCGCGGAGGCCGCCCGCCGCCTCCAGACGGACCGACCAAATCTCTACCGTCGAATGAAACGCCTCGGCATCGGGGGAAATCAGGTAGAGACCGTTGGAGACGCTTCGGAGACTAATGAGCGAGACAAAGTCTGAATCGACAGAAGACCGGTAAGACAGGGAGAACTTCTTTAATGGGAACGACAAAAACAACAAATCAGCGGTTCTCACCGGTCTCACCGGTCTCATGTTTCCATGCCCGGATGATTGTTCTTGTGGCCTGGATGGCGACAGTGATCGGAGCGTTCGGCCTGCCACAGCGCGCGCTCGGCGCTCAAGTTCCCGACACGACGCAGCGCGACTCGACCTTCGACCTGCGATCCCTCCTCGGCGATCACGGAGGCCGAAGCTCGCTCACGCTGACGTCGGGAAAAACGTACAACCGCGTGGAAGGTCTGCCGATCATGTTCGGCGCAACCTTTCGCGGCGGGATCGGGCAGGCCGCGATTCGCGTTGCCGTGCTCGGTATCGTTCGCACGGCGCACTCGGCGCACTGGGACCCGGAGAACATCGGGCACCGCCTGACTGCGGAAGTGCGCAGCCGTGGCGAGCGCGGCTATTCGATTGGCGGAACGCTGCTCGACGTCGTCTCTCCCATCGAGCGGTGGCAGCTGCCCGAGCCCGATGCCGGACTCGCCGCGTTTTTCTTCCAGCGCGATTACCTCGACTTCTTCGGCAGGCACGGCGCCAACCTGTTCGCGACGGCGTTCGCCGGGGACTACATGACGTTCCGCGTGAGCTACGGTGACGAGCGATGGAGCTCCCGGCGCGCGCGGGATGTGCCCGCGCTCTTTCGCGGCTCGCGGGACTGGAGGATCAACCCGGCAGTGGACGATGGGACGATGCATTTCCTCGAGACGCGGTTCCTGCTCGACTCGCGCAATTCCGAGCTCAACCCATGGGCCGGGTGGTACCTGGACGCGCGGTACGAGTACGGCACCGGCAACCTCACGCCGCCCGCAGTCGTCACGCCGGCCACGAATCTCCAACTCCGCGGTGATGAGCCGCCCGGACCCGCGCACGTCTCCTACGGCAGAGCATTCGTCGACGTGAGGAAGTACAACCGCATCTCGCCAAGGACGCAGCTGAACGCGCGCCTGGTGCTGGGAGGATGGCTGCACGGCGACGAGCTTCCGCTCGAGCGTCGCTTTTCCGTCGGCGGTATCGGCACGCTCCCGGGATTTGATTTCCGGCGCACCGGTATCGGGACTGACGTCGGACAATGCTCTTCCTCGACCACAATGTTCGCCGGCCGGCCGGCGCAGTGCGATCGCGTTGCGCTTGGCCAGGTGGAATATCGCGACGAGCTCCACTCCGACCTCATCGACATGTTCAACCGCAACGGCCTCCGGGTGCGCGGCTCCGTCTTCACCGTTCGCCCATCGGCGGTTGCGTTTGTCGATGCCGGTCGCGGCTGGCTCGTGGGCGAGCGGCTCGGAACGCTTCGCTATCCGTCCGCGTCGCTGCCGCCATTCGATACCTATCGCGCCGACGTCGGTGTTGGAATCGACCTCGGAATCGCCGGCCTCTACGTCGCGAAGGCAGTCTCGTCGACGGAGGAGCCGGCAAACTTTTTCATCAGGCTTCACAACCGCTTCTGAGAAGGTGAGTCTCCGCCTTTGCGCCGTAGCGGGCGTCATTCTGATTGCGTTCCAGGCCGGAGCGCAAAAGCCGCAGGTCCAGATAGTCCTGCCGGAGAAGACCGCGCTTGCCGAAGAGGCGCCGTCGGTTCGTTCGGTAGCTCTCCTGCTGGACGGACCGATGCGAGACCTTCTCGTCAACGGCTTTCCGGCGCGGCTTCACTACACGATGGAGCGCTGGGCCACGGGCGGCTGGTTCGACGACATGAAAGCGACGACCGAGTGGGTCGTCGTCGTGAAGTACGATGCGCTCGGCAAGCGGTACCACGTCTTTCGCGGAGTGAAGAACCGGGCGACGGAGCTGGGCAGCTACGAGACTCTTGCCGAGGCCGAGGAAATGGTGGACGCCCCGTTTCGCGCGCCGATCACACCGGCCAAGCGCGGCCAGCGGAGCTACTACAACCTGGTGCTCGACATCGAGACACTCTCGCTGACTGAGCTCGATGAAGTGGAGCGATGGCTGCGCGGCGAGATGAAACCCGCTGTTCGAGGACAAGAAAATCCTGGCACTGCGGTATCACGCGGTGTCCGGACCCTGGTTGTGCGACTGCTTGGCGGCGAGAAGCGGCGTTACGAGACGCGCTCGGGCAAGTTCCGGCCATGAGCCGGGTGACGATGCTCCAGGTCCTCGAGATGGTGCAGCGTCTCTTCGCCGTAGAACATTCTGATGTAGCGAGCCTGCGTGGGCGTCAGCCGGCGCACAGCCCAGCTCAAATGCACGAAGTGCGGCTCAACCGGAAGATGCATCGGATGCATTCCGATTTCGTTCGGCAGGCTGTTCGCCTTGCGCGTGTTGCAGGGGCTGCACGCCGTCACGACGTTGGTCCACTCATTGGTGCCGCCGCGTGACAGCGGAATGAGATGGTCGCGCGTGAGTGACTCGCGCGGCTTGAGCTCCAGCTGCATCCGGCCGCAGTACTGGCAGCGGTACTGATCGCGGGCGAATAGGAACGTGTTCGTGACCTGGCGGCGGAAGCGCCTCGGGACGTGGATGAAACGCATGAGACGGATAACCGCCGGACGCGGCAAAGTAAGCCGCTCGGAGCGCACTACGCGCTCGGCATCGGCCTCGACAATCTCGGCCTTACCGTCGATCACCAGCCTGAGCGCGCGCCTCATGGGCACCATCGTCAGGGGCTCGAACGATGCATTCAGTGCAAGACAGCCTACGATCAAGCACTCCTCCAGTTCGTCTTGTTACGACGCCGGAATATACAATAGGTACGGTGGAAAAGCGTCTAACACATCAAACGGCAGAACAACGGGCTACCGGCTAACAGCCGGCAGCCCGTTGTTCTGCTCTAGATGCCCGCGCCAACCCCTGATGGCACGCGTGTGAGCCAGCCATGCCTATCCTCGATCTGTCCCTTGGCGATCCCCAGGTACTCCTTCTGAATCGCCAGCGCGATCGGCCCGGGCTTGCCGGTGCCGATTGGAATGCGGTCGACGGACCGAACGGGGGTGATCTCCACCGCCGTTCCGCTGAAGAACACCTCGTCTGCCAGGTAGAGCATCTCGCGCGGAATTGTCTGTTCGACGACCTCTATCCCCATGTCCCGAGCCAGCTTCAGCACGGAGTCGCGCGTGATGCCGTTGAGGATTCCCGAGCCGATGGTTGACGTGAAAAGTTTTCCGTCACGCACAAGAAACACATTCTCCCCGCTGCCCTCCGAGACGAAACCGAACGAGTCGAGCATGATTCCTTCGGCGTACCCGTCGGTGCGTGCCTGCATCAGCGAGAGCTGCGAATTGAGATAGTTGCCACCGGCTTTGGCCAGCGCCGGGAACGTGTCGGGAGCGGCCCGCCGCCAGCTCGAGACGCAGACGTCCACCCCATCATTGAGACCGGCCTGGCCGAGGTACGCGCCCCATTGCCACGGGATGATGAACACCTCGAGCGGAACTTCGCCGGGGAAGACGCCCATCTGCTGTCCCGCGCGGAGAGCTACAGGACGGAGGTAGCAATGGGGAAGGTCGTTTTCCGACACGGTGTCGAGACACCCCTGCACGAGCGTTTCGTGCGAGTGAGTGAGCGGCATGCGGTAGATGCGGCACGAGTCGGCGAAGCGGCGCATGTGATCGCCAAGACGGAAGATCGCCGGGCCGGCCGGTGTCGAATAGCAGCGAATTCCCTCGAATATGCTGGAACCGTAATGAACGACGTGGCTCATTACGTGAACCGTTGCGTCCTCCCAGTTCACGAAGGTTCCGTCGCGCCAGATTCTATGGGTGTTGATTGGAGGTGCCATCGTTCAAGAGGAAATTGGTTTACCCGCTATCCGCCGCCCGGTACCCGGTACCGGGTAGCTGGTCTGTTAAAAATATATCCAAGCGGATCACCTGCTGACGGTTGCGGGAACCCACGTCGCCGCTCTCTCCCACTGAACGAGCGAGTCTCCAGCAGCAGCGACCCTCGCCCGCAATGCAGGATCCACCGACAACGGCTCGCGCTCGGCCAGCAGCGGCCGCCCCTTTACTGCCACGAAATTCGCGCCGGTACCGGCTACCGCAAAGAGTATCGCGGCGATGACGTCGCCAACCGGCGTGACGCGCGCCGAAGAAAGTGGAAACGCCGCAAGGTCGGCGTCCTTGCCAACCTCGAGCGAGCCCACCCGATCATCGAGCCCGAGCGCGCGCGCCCCATCGATCGTGGCAAGCTCGAGTGCCTGACGGGCGGTGAATGCGCGCTCGCTCCTCTTCAGCGCGCGCTGAAAGAGAATCGCGAGGCGCGCCTCCTCGAGAATATCCATGCGGTTGTTGCTGGCAACCGAATCCGACCCCAGCCCAACGGTCACGCCCGCGGCAAGCAGGTCGGCAACCGGGGAAATGCCATGGCCGAACTTGGCGTTCGATGCCGGACAATGGGACACCGAGCACTGGTGCCGCGCAATGGCCGCAATGTCTTCAGCGTCCAACTGGACGCAGTGAATGAGAAGTGGCGACGTCGCCAGGCAGCCGGTTTTCTCGAGCAGCGCGATGGGAGACCGCGCGCGCCTCTCGACCGTCATGCCGCGCAGCCGCCATTCAAGCGCAAATGGACCCGAGCCCGAGCAGACAATTTCCGTCTCCGCTTCACTTTCGGCGATATGGAGACCCATGCGCAGCCCGGATTCAGCGGCAAAGCGGGCGGTCTCCGCGTAAAGCTCGTCGCTGATTGTGTACGGCGCGTGCGGAGAGATGCCGACGCGCACGAGATCGGTCTGCTTCGCCAGCAGCACCGCTACGCGGGCGCGGAGAACCGCCATCGCGCTCTCGCACTGTTCGGGTGCCGAGCCGAAGGTCTCCTGAAACATTATTCCGCGCACGCCCATCTCAAGCATCGCGTCCATCACCAGGCCCGCGGCGCAGGTGTCCGCGTAGGTGGTAATTCCGGCGTGAAGTCCCTCGACGATGCCGTATCGAGCCGAGTCGAGGAGCATTTCCTCGGTGAGAGCTTCCTTGCGGCTCGAGCGCAGCTTGTCTATCCAGTCGTTGAAGCAAAGGTCCTCGAGAAAGCCGCGCATCGCGGTGAGCTCGAGGTGGGTGTGAGTGTTGATGATCCCGGGCAGCAGCACACTCTCGCCGAGGTCGTGGTCCTCGCCCGATGGTGCGCCATCGATGGGCCCGACGTACTGAATCACGCCTGAGTCTTCCACCACGCAGCCGTTCTCGATCGGTGAGCTCGTCACCGGGACGACCCACCTCGCGAGGTAGCGCTTCATCGTGGCAGCGGACGCCGGAGGCTTTCTACGCGGTTGGTGTCCGACCGGACCGGTGCCGCTCTGGCCCGCGCCCGTGCTGAAGTATCGAACACGGTGCGCGAATGGCTTGTGTCTTGGCGTGGTGGCGCGGCGCGGGGTACAGGCGATGCGCCAGGAGCGACGCGCACCTGCGGTGGTGGCGGACGCGGCGCCGCCCCACGGCCGAAGGTGTCAGGCGCGCGCCCAAGAGTGTCGATATCGCCGGGCGACCCGTATCCCGTGTGCTTGTTGCACTCCTGCGTCGGCTCGGTTCCCGGAATGTAGAACTCCGTGCGGATGAGATCCCGCGGACAATACGGCGTCTGCAGCATGCCGGTGCTGACGTCGATGTCACGCGTGATGATCGATGACGGCATCGGCCAGTCCGGCGGCGCCGGTTTACGCCTGTACACTTCCGACATGAATTGCGTCCACGCCGGCGCTGCGAGCCGGCCGCCCTGCGCGTCGCTCATGATCTTCTGCGGGCGGTCGAAGCCCATCCACACTCCGGCAACGAGATCCGCCGTGTAGCCGATGAACCAGACATTCGTCCCATCGTTCGTCGTTCCCGTCTTGCCCCCGGCGGGAAGATGAAAGCCCGCACCCCAGACGCTGCCGGACGCGGTGCCGCGGCGGATCACATCCTTCATCATGTCCACCATGATCCACGACTCTTCCGGCGAAAGAACCTGGCTCCGCGCGGGCGTCTGCTGCCACAGCACTTCCTGCCGCGCGTTCTCCACCCGGAGGATCGCGTTCGGCGTTGGCCTGATGCCCTGGTTGGCGAACGCCGAGTAGGCGGAGACCATCTCCATCGGGTAGACGTCCGCGGCGCCGATGTGGATTGACGGGAATGGGGGGATTGGCGTGGTGATTCCGAAGTTGCGCGCTTCGTTGATCACCGTCTGCTCGCCCAGCTCCATTCCCACGCGAATCGCGACAATGTTGCGCGACTCGTACAGCCCGCGCCGCATCGGCATCTCACCAAGGAACTTTCCGTCGTAATTCTTTGGCGCCCAGTCCTTTCCCGCCCCGCCACCAAGCGGCACGACAAGCGGCGAATCGTTCACGATGTACGAAGCGGGGCGTCCGTTCTGAACCGCGGCCGCATAGACGATCGGCTTGAATGCGGAGCCCGGCTGGCGCAGAGCCTGGGTGGCGCGGTTGAACTTCGAGTCGTAGAAATCCCGCCCGCCGACCATCGCGCGGATGGCGCCGTTGCGCGGATCTTCGGCGATGAACGCGCCCTGAAGGTATGGCGAATTCTCGCCCGCTTCCGTTCCGGCGAGACTCCGCGCGACGTACTGCTCGTAGCTCTCGTGATCGAAGCGTCCGTAACGGCTGGCCTCGATGAGGCGAAGCTGCCGCTCGAGAGCGCGCTCGGCAGCCGACTGCATGTCGAGATCGAGTGTCGTGTAGACCCTGAGGCCCTGCTCGTAGAGCTGCTTGCCGAATTGGTCGTCGAGCTGCTGGCGGATCCACTCGACGAAATACGGCGCGACGTCGCCGGCTTCCTCCTTGTTGGCCAGCTGCAGCGGGAAAGCCCGGGCGACGCTGGCGTCGGCTTCGCTTATCGCCCCGTTCTCGCGCATCAGCTCGATTACAGTGTTGCGGCGCTGAATGGCGCGGTCAGGGTGCTTGCGCGGGTTGTACCGCTCGGGCGCTTTCGGAAGGGCGGCAAGAGTCGCTGCTTCGGCGATGTTGAGGTCGCGCACCGATTTGCCGAAGTACCGTTGCGACGCCACTTCGACGCCGAACGCGCCGTTCCCCAGCGAGATCTGGTTCAGGTACAGCTCGAGAATCTTTTTCTTGTCGTACTTGGCCTCGATGGCCCGCGCGACCTTTGCCTCGCGGAGCTTGCGCACGAGGGTCTTTTCGCGCGTCAGACGCTCGGGAAAAACGTTCCGGGCGAGCTGCATCGTTATCGTCGAGAATCCCTGGTCCCACTCCCGGGCAAGGATGTCGCGCGCAAGAGCGCCGAAAACGCGGCGCCAGTCCACGCCGGCATGCGAGTAAAACCGCTTGTCCTCGGTGATGACGAACGCCTGCTGGACGGTTTGCGGGATCTCGTCGAGCTTGACGAGCGTTCGCCGCTCATTGCCGAGCTCGGCGATGAACCGGCCGTCCACCGCGTAAAGCTTGGACGTCTGGCGCGGCGTATAGTCGTTGAGCGCTTCGACGGGGGGACACTGACCGCCGCGGCAGACCAGCGCCCAGGAGCCAAACGCGACCCCGAAGAGCGATGCGACGACGAATGTGAGAGCCAACAGCAGCGCACGGACCAGTGTCGGGTGGCGGCGCCTGAATGAATCTTTTCTCGATGCCATCGGGGGAGAAAGCTAATCGCCGCACCGTGACACCGCCTCACCGCTTCCCTATTTTGCGGCATGAGCGAAGAACTCGCGGTTCTCGATGAGCTTGGCTGGCGCGGGCTCGTGCACCAGCACACCGATGGCCTGGCGAAAGCGCTCGCGACGACGTCGGTCTCGGCCTACTGCGGCTTCGACCCGACGGCCCCGAGCATGCACGTCGGCAGCCTCATCCCGGTGATGGGGCTGATGCACCTCCAACGCGGGGGGCACCGGCCGTTCATCGTGGTCGGCGGCGGAACGGGACTCATCGGCGATCCCAGCGGAAAAACGACGGAGCGCCAGCTCAATTCCGCCGAGACGGTGGCGGCGCACACAGCCGCGCTCCGCGCTCAGCTGGAACATTTCCTCGACTTCTCCGGCACCAACGCGGCGCAGATGCGCAACAACGCCGACTGGCTCGTGCCGCTCCGCGCAGTGGATTTCATGCGCGACGTCGGCAAGCATTTCACCATCAACTACATGCTCGCCAAGGAATCGGTGCATGCGCGCATCGAATCCGGAATCTCGTACACGGAATTTTCCTACATGCTGCTGCAGGCGTACGACTATCGCGAGCTGTTCTTGCGCGAAGGAGTGACGCTGCAGGTGGGCGGCAGCGACCAGTGGGGCAACATCACAGCCGGGCTCGAGCTCATCCGCCGCACCGAAGGCGGCGAGGCACACGCGTTGACTTTTCCGCTCGTGACAACCGCCAGCGGCAGCAAGTTCGGCAAGACGGAATCCGGCAGTGTGTGGCTCGACGCAGACCGGACGTCGCCGTACCAGTTCTACCAGTTCTGGATCAACATCGACGACCGGGACGTGTGCCGGTACCTGAAGTATTTCACGCTGCTGTCACGGGCCGGGATCGGCGAACTGGAGAAGGAAGTCGAGGAGAACCCGGCGAGCCGCGAAGCGCAGCAGACGCTGGCGCGGGACGTGACGACGCGCGTGCACGGGCCCGAAGCCGCCCGCGTTGCGGAGGATGTCTCGCGACTGATCTTCGGGAAGGGCGATCCAGCGTCGCTCTCGCCTGCCGCACTGGCGGCGCTGAGCCGCGAAGTTCCGTTCGTCGAAATGCCTCGCGACACCACGCTTGCGGATGCTCTCGTCGTGCTGAAGCTCGCCGCGTCAAAAAGCGCCGCGCGCCGTCTGATCGAGCAGGGCGGCGTGTCGGTCAACGCCCGCCGCGCTACGAGCGCCGCCGACTCACTCGGCGAACCGCTCACGGGGGGATACTACCTGATCAAGAAAGGGGCTCGCGATTTTGGGCTCATCCGTACAGGAACTACATAACAACTTTGCCACAGAAACACAGAAACACAGAAGGCCACGGGGCGCTACGAACAGTTCGACCTTAGAAAAGAGTCCCTTTCTTTTGTATTTAAACAGCAACTACAACTGCGGCACGACCTATCGCCAGCAGGTGTAGTTCCCAAAAACATTTCCCGCAGTCTTCTGTGTTTCTGTGTTTCTGTGGCAGGTTGTGTGTTTCTTGTGGCAGTCTTGATCAGATGGTATCCCGCGGAGCTTTCCGCTGCTGCTTTGGGTCGAGAGCGTCCCGCAGAGCGTCGCCCAGCAGATTGAAGCCGAGCACGGCCATGCCGATGGCTAAGCCCGGGAAGACCGAGGTCCACGGAGCGCGCCGAAGCTGATCGAGGTCGCGGCCATCGGCAATCATCGAGCCCCAGCTCGGGGTTGGCGGCGGCACGCCCAGTCCAAGGAACGACAGCGCCGCTTCGGCCATGATCGCTCCAGCGACGCCGAGCGTTGCGGCGATCACCACCGGAGCGATGACATTCGGCAGCACGTGCTGCACCATTATGCGCCAATCGCGCGCGCCCAGGGCACGAATTGCCTGCACGTACTCGAGCTGCCGCACCACCAGCACCTGGCCGCGCACCAGGCGCGCTATTCCGGCCCAGCCGACGACGCCGATTGTGGCAAAGACAACACCCATCGACGGCTGAAAGGCAGCGACCATCGCGATGAGCAGGAGCAGCGTCGGAAAGGCCAGCGTGACGTCCGCGAGCCGCATCACGATCTCGTCCACCCAGCGCCCGTAGTAACCGGCCAGCAGCCCCATCGTGACACCGAGCGTGAGAGCAATTCCCTGCGAGATGAGGCCGACAGTGAGCGACACGCGCGCACCATACACGAGCCGCGACCAGATGTCGCGGCCCTGGAGATCGGTGCCCAGCCAGTGCCCTCCAGAGGGACGCTGCAGGAGATGCGTCAGGTCGATCCGCAGCGGATCCTGGGTCGTGATCAGCGGCGCGGCGACAGCCGCCAGCGTCATGATGACCACCACCGCCAGTCCAAAACGGGCGCGGTTGTCCCCAAACAGCCTGCCTCGTTGCGCCTTATCGAGCATTTCTCTCCATGTCAGTCATCGTCTCGCGCTGTGGGGTCTCGCAGCTCCGGCGGCGTATCCGGCGGCTGCCGCTTCCACCTTCGATGATGCCAGAAGTACTGCTCGGGAAAACGCCGCACCCACTTCTCGAGCATCTCGGTAAAGCGCACGACGATCGCGTCAACGTCAGCCTCACGGTTTCCGGTGCGCTCCGCCTCCACCGGCTCGATGATAATCCGGTATTTGCCGTTCGGCAGGCGCAAGCCGTCAACAAACAGCACCGGGGCATTGAATCGCAAGGCGAATACCGCGGCGCCGCGCGGCGTCTTGGCAGGGCGGCCGAAGAAGGTCACGTAGGTGGATGCCAGCCCGAGCACGCCCTGGTCGGCAACGAACCCGACGGCCTTTCCTTCCCGAAGAGCGCGCGGCGTTCGCTTCACGGCCTCCGAATCGTGGACGACGGTCATGCCCAGCGCAGTGCGAATGCCATTGATGTAGTCGTCGAACAGCTCGTTCGCCATTCCGCGGACAATCACGTCGAACGGCACGCCGCGAGCCACGATGTATGCCGCGAGCAGCTCCCAGTTTCCATGGTGGCCGGCAACAACGACGATTCCTTTTCCTGCGGCCTTCGCCCGCTCGACGTGCTCCCATCCCTCCACGCGCTCGACGAGATCCAGCACACCGTCTTTGCCGAGACCGGGAAGGAGGGCCATCTCGATTGCCGTCCGGCCGAGATGCTCCCAGCAGGCGCGCGCAATGCGCTGCACCTCCGCGTCTGTCTTCTCGGGAAACGCCGCGGCGATCTGCTTCTCCACTACGTCCCGCCTGATGCGCAGCGGACGATAGCCCGCGGCCCCAATCCGGGCGCCGATACGGCACGCATTCTCCCAGCTCAACAAGCCAAGGGCGCGGATCACTCCGCGCAGCGAATAGAATTCCGCGCGCTGCGCCAGGGTTGGCCTCATCGCGCCAGCGCTCCCTTTTCGACTACCGCATTGGTGAACTCACGAGTGTCGCGGGCAACGCGATCCCAGTTGTAATGAGTCTCCACGACCAGGCGCGCAGCGCGGCCCATCGCGCTGCGCCGCGTATCGTCGCGCAGCAGCGACGCGATTGCCGCCACGATTGCGGCGCCGTCGGCAGGAGGAACCACTATTCCAGTCTCGCCGTCGCGCACGGCCGAGCGCACGCCGCCCGAGTCCCCGGCCACCGACGGCACTCCCGACGCTCCTGCCTCGACGAACGAGATTCCAAATCCTTCCGCGTTTATCTCCCGGTCGACGCGAGAAAGGCCCAAGTACAATGTCGACGTCGCATATGCTTCCGGTAGCTCCTCTTCGCTCAGGAGTCCCGCGAAGATCACCCGATCGGCTACTCCGAGCTCACCCGCGAGTTTCCTCAGGCGCTCTGCATCGTGACCCTCGCCAACCATCACATAGCGAAGATCGGGAAACTCGCCGGCCAGCGCCGCCAGGGCACGGATTGTCTCGTCCTGACCCTTGTGGGGAACAAGGCGAGCTACCGTCAGAAGGAGCGGCGCTCTGCCCACGCCCCAACGCGCGCGGAGCGCTCCCGTATCGCGCGACCGGTTGAATGCGTCGGGGTCGGTTCCCAGATCGAACGTGCCGATCGGTGGAACTCTCTCGATGCCGGCTGAGGTCATCACGTCCCTTGCGAGCTCCGCCGACCAGGCCGAGATGGCGACGATGCCGGCGGCGCCGCCCATGATCCGGCGCGTGCCCGCGCGCCTGAAAGCGCTTGCGGCCGCTTTCTTCTTTTCGCGCAACAGATCGCCGCCATACACATAGAGCAGATAAGGTACGCCAAGACGCCAGTGCGCCAGCATCACGGCGTATCCAACCGGCCGGATGTTGCCGCAATGGATGACATCCACCTGCCGACGACCGCGACGGCTCAGCCACGCTCCCCACCGCAGCTGGTTGGCGAAACGATTGGCCTTGTCGAACGAAAATGGCTGGCGATGGATTGGGTAGCTCTCCCCGGCATCGAAGAGCCCGCCATCGTCGGCAGCGACCGTCGAAACTTCCATCGTCGTCGATTGTCCGTCGCCAAAGCGGCGGCAGAGCTCCACGTGGCGGCGCGACATTCCCCCGCCGATTGGCGGGTAGTCCTGCGTGACGAAGATGTGATTCACTCTGGCGGAAGCGGATTGATCCACTCGCGATCCTGAAGCAGGAACGGGATCCGCTGGTCGTAAGTGTGGTTCGCGCGCACGAACGCTTCGCCCTGGGAGCGGATTGTCTGCCGCTCTACGGCGTTGACCATGAAATGCAGGCATCGGTTGATGCACGACTCGATGTCATCGTACCAGGCGCAATGCACGCCGTCGAGGAGCATGTCCGCCAGACCCGGCGAATACTGGCCGAGGAGAAAACCGCCGGCCAGCATCACCATCCATGTCCGATCCGACGTGTAGCCGGTGCCACCAAATGCCCGCTCCGGATTGATGCCGAGCACGATCTTGCTGCTCGAGCACACTGCGGCGAACTCAGCGCCCTCGACGGCGCGGCCGCCCCAGGCGATTTTGCTGCGCCACGGCTCCCAGCCGAGACCCCACACCCTGACGTCGAGGCGCTCGGCGAGCGCCACCAGATATTTTGCGCGCTCCGGATCGTAACCCGTGCCGATGAAGGTCACGTCGGCACTGAATCGCGGATTGAACGCAACCGGATGGATGCCTGCGTCGCCGGCAGCGGGCAGATACTTTGCGCGCAGTCCGTTGGCGCGCCATTCCGCTTCGAACCCCGTGACGAAGAAGCTCCGCGCCAGCATTCCGATCGTTGCGATGTGCGCAATGTCGGGACGGTCCAGGTCCGCGTGCCACTGCGGATCGTGATACCACATGGCATTCGGAACGCCGCCGATTATTTCAGCGACTGTCTCCGGATCGAGAGCGAGGCACTTCGAGAGAAAAACAAAATCGGGACGAAACTTCGTTGCGTGCCGGCGCGCCCAGCGCTGCGTCAGGCGCCGGCCGACGAGACGCTTGGTGCGGCGGTCATCGATGAGAAGCGTCTTGTGACCCGCGCGTCGAAACGCGCGCTCCACAGCCGCCTCCATTCGCCACCGGTTGTCACTGCCGATCATAAGGATGCGCATGTCAGTTGCGCTCGCCGAGGGCCCAGAGCCGGGCGTATTTCGCCATGACGCTCGCCGCCGCGAGGCACGCGAGAACAGCTCCGGCGGCGCCATCCAGCCAGCCACCACGCAACAGGTACATGCTGATGAATCTGGCCGGCGGACGGATGACGACTGACAGTGCGCCGGTGCGCTGTCCACGCTCGTGCCTGTCCTCCGCCCACCACCGGCTGTACCGGTCGAACTTCGTGAAGTAGTCGTCGAGCGACGCGTAGGGCCGATGCTCGAGCGATTTCTTCAGCTCGCCGGGCTCGCCACGCGTTTCGACATGCTCGTGGACGCGGTCGGCATTGTATCGCAGCGTCCGTCTGAACAGTCGAACCGGGCGGTCGCTGCCCCATCCGCCATGCCGAATCTCTCTCCCGAGAAAAAAGTTCCGGCGCGGCACCCGGTAGGCGTCGCCCGCCGCCGAGCCGGCAATCAGCGCGCGAATCTCCTCGCCGAGGGCCGGCGACGCCCGCTCGTCGGCATCCACCACCAGCACCCAGTCGCATGTCGCGCGCTCGATGGCGGCATTCCTCTGCGCGCCGATGGTAACGAATGGATGCGACATCACTGTCGCCCCGGCGGCGGCCGCGCGCTCGACGGTGCCGTCGGACGAATCGTTCTCGACGACGATCACCTCGCGCGCCCAGCGCGCGCTCTCGACACAGTCCCCGATATTGGCGGCTTCGTCGCGGGCCGCGATGATGACCGAGACCTGGACGGGCTCGGCCGAGCTCAACCCTCCGGCTGGCCCTATCGTCTGCTGCGTCCGCCGGCAGCGTTCGCCGCCTTCTCGAATCCGTCCACCATCTCCTGCTCCGGAAACTCGCGCGCCACCCGCTGGCGGCCGGCGGCACCGATCGCCGCGCGCTGCTCCTCGTTCGTGAGAAGACTCACGACGGCCGACGCTGTCGTCGCGGCGTCATCGGGTGGAATCAGCGTTCCGGTGATCATGTTTGCCACATAGGCCTCGGCAATCGTGCCCTCCGCGGCAATCACCGGAACGCCGAGCGCCATCAGGTCGAGAATGCCGTACGCGGCCGTGTCGGCCTCGGCCACCACCCAGCCGAGCTCGGCGTCGCGCATCAGCAACAGGTGATCGTCGCGCTCGCCGAGGAAGCTCACCAGGTCGAGAACGCCGAGCGCTGCCGCCTGCATTCGCAGCTCCTCGCTGTCCGAGCCCGCTCCAAAGATCATGAGGCGCAGGTAAGGATGGCGCGGCGACAGCATCGACACAGTCCTGATTGCGGTGGCGGCGCGGCCGCGCGACGTCGGATCGTAAACGCAGATGATGTATCTGATGCCAAGCCCATCGGCATTTTCAGGCACCGGGACTCCCGTGCGCTCGGGATACCGTGACGTGTCCACACCGAGCATCGCGACTGTTGGCGTTCCCGCCCTGCGCGGAAGTTTTGCCGCCTTGACGTCGTTCTCGTCGGCGAAGAGATACGTCGTCCTCGTGAGCCACGCCGCGAATTTCCCGGCAAAGCGCATTTCCAGAACGCAGCCAGCCGGAGTTCTGCGGACAATCGCCCCGCGACGCCCAACCCAGCACGCCACAGCCGCGATCAGATGCTCGCGATCTGTTGTCACGAAGACAACATCAGTGTCCCATTGCCGGAACAGCTTGCGGAGCCGCGAGGCAGCGCCAAACCACCACCCGCTGCACTCGTACTGAATGATCTCGAACGGCGCGACGTCGCGCGTGCCCGCCGGGTCCGCGCCCTGCCTGGAAGCGGTTGTGGCAATGCGCGAGACGGACTGCTCGACGCTGCTGTCGGGCTCGACGACAAACCGTACCGTGTGGCCGCGGCCAGCGAGCGCGCGCGCAGCTACGGCGAACGCCCGTGCCGTCCCCGACCATTCCCGGCTGCAGTGCAGAAACAGGATGTGCACGCTAGACCGTGGACGAAGCCAATGAGTTGTCCACCTGAGGAACGCTCCCGAATTGCATTGAATAGAGGCGATGGTACGCGCCATGTGCGGCCAGCAGGGCTGCATGGGTGCCGCGTTCCACGATCTCGCCCCGGTCGAGGAACAGAATCTGGTCGGCAGGGACGATGGTGGACAGCCGATGGGCAATCACGAACACGGTTCTCCCCCTCAGCAGCCGGTCCACCGCCTCCTGCACAAGGCGCTCCGATTCGGTGTCCAGAGCCGACGTCGCCTCGTCCAGGATCAGAATGGGAGGATCACAGAGCAAGGCCCGTGCAATCGCCAGCCGCTGGCGCTGCCCGCCCGATAAACGCGTGCCTCGCTCGCCCAGCATTGTCTGGTAGCCGAGGGGCAGCTCGGTGATGAAGGTGTGGGCGTTTGCGGCCTGTGCTGCCGCCTCCACCTGGGCGTCGGTGAACCTCTCCGCCGATCCATATGCGATGTTGTTCCGCACAGTGTCGTTGAACAACACGGTGTCCTGGCTCACGATTCCGGTGAGCGAGCGGAGCGCGGGCAGACGAATCGTGCTCGTGTCCACGCCGTCGAGCAGGATCTGCCCCGAGGTCACCTGGTTGAAGCGCGGAATCAGGTCCACCAGCGTGGACTTGCCCGCCCCGCTGGGCCCGACGAGAGCCGTGACAGCGCCTTTTTTCGTCACGAAGCTCACGTGCGACAGGACAGGGTTTCCGTCGTACGCAAACGTCACGTCGCGAAATTCTATCTCCCGCTCGAAAGCCGCCCGGTCCAGCGTTCCGGTGTCCGTCTGATCCTCCGACGGCGAGTCAAGGATCTCGAACAGCCGCTCGGCCGCGGCGAGTGACGACTGAGCCGTGGTGGGCATCTGGGAGAGCTGCTTCAACGGCTGGAGGAGTCTCAGTGCGTAAAGGAGGAACGCAATCAGGTCCGCGCCCGACATTGCTTTGTCGACGAGCACCTCGCGCGCTCCAATCCACAGCAGCAGCACTGCCATGCCGGTTCCGACGATCTCGGTCACCGGCGGCGCGAGGAACGACAGTCGGGTCAGCCGGACGGTGCTCGTCGCGTAGCGGTCGCTCGCTTCGCGGAACCGTCCTTCCTCGTATGCTTCCGCGCCGAACGATTTCACGAGACGGATGCCGCTCACGGTTTCCTGGACCACGCTCGTCATTTCGCCGTGCTGATTGCCGCGCCGCCGGTTTCCTTTTCGCAGCCGCGTGAGCAACGGCTGCAGCGCCAGACCAAGGATGGGCAGGAGAATCAGCGCGACGAGCGTCATCTTCCACGAGATGAGAAAGAGAAACGCGATGTAGCTCACCACCAGCGCTCCGCTCTGCAGCGACTGCGTCACCAGCTGCGTCAGGATGAGCCGGGTCTCGGCGGTGTCCATGATCACGCGGGACAGGATCTGTCCCGTTTTGGTGCGGGTGAAATACGACAGCGGGAGATGAGCGAGGTGGTCGTACAGCGCGTTCCGGATGTCGCGCGTGACGTACTCCTGGAGACTCGCGCCGAGCTGCCCCGCGATCCACACCAGAAAGTTCTTTGCGAGCACCACCACGAGCACGATGAAGATCACGTTGCGGAGCGATCCCATCTTGTCCGTCGGGTCGAGCAGGACACCCACGGTTGCGCGAAGCAGCCCTGCCAGTCCGCCGGCCTTGAGGCTTATCGGCGGCTGATCGAAGAGCGTGTTGAGAAACGGGATAAGGAGCGCGAGAGAGAACGCATCGAGCACCGCCGCCCCGATATTTCCGGCAATGGCGCCCGCCATGCGCCACCCGTGCGGCCGTACGAACGGTATCAGCCGGCGATAAACCGACATCTAGACCTTTGGCGTCAGCAGCGCGAGCGGGAGAATGACCTCTTCGGGCGTCACTCCTCCGTGAAGGAACGACCCGCGGTAGCGGCTCTGGTACTCGCGCAGTTTCGTCGGGTAGACGAAAAAGCAGTCGTTGGTCGCGAGCAGCGTGTTGGCGCCGCTCCCGCGCCGCGGAAGTCGCAGGTCATCCTCGTTCGTGAAGAGGAGCGCCTGCTCGGGCCGCTCCGCCCTCAGATCCTCGCCGAACTTGTACCGCAGATTCGACGTCGCATCGCGCTTGGCAAAGACCGTCGCCGGCGTGTTGCAGTGAATCGACCCGTGATCGGTGGTGAGCAGCACGGAAATCTTCCGCCGCGACGCCTCGCGCAGCACGCTGAGCAGCGCCGACCGCTGAAACCACTGGCGGGTGATCTGCCGCAGCGCGATCTCGTCGCGGGCCACTTCGTACAGGATCTGCGACTCGCTGCGCCCATGAGTCAGCAGGTCGACGAAGTTGAAGACAAAGGCGCTGACGCCCTCGTTGCCGATGGCGGTGCCCAGGTGGCGCTCGAGCTCGTCGGAATTGGCGGCGGTGGAGATCTTCTGGTAGCGCACAGGGGTGGGGCCGCACAGCTCGGTGAGATGGTGCTCCAGCAGCTCCTTCTCGTGGGCGTTGAGCGACTCGTCCTCGCGGTCGGAGTTCCCCCACCAGTCGGGCAGCCGCGCGGCGATCTCGCCGGGGAAGAGCCCGCTGAACAGGGCATTCCGGGAGTACGGTGTGGCGGTTGGGAGGACCGCGAAGTAGTGAGTGGTCTCCACCTCGAAGAACGGCGCGAGCAACGGCTCGAGAACGCGCCACTGGTCGAGGCGCAGACAGTCGACGACGATGAACACCGCCGCGCGATCGCGCTGGAGAATCGGCAGGAGAAACTCGCTGACGATGTCCACCGAGAGCGGTGGCCGGTTGCCCTCGAGGTTCTTGAGCCAGGCCGGGTACTCCGTCTGAATGAAGGCGGCGAACTCCCGGTGCATGTCCGGATAAAGTCCGCGCAGCGACTCGTACAGCCCGGTCTCGCCGGCCGCGGCGAGCTCGACATCCCAGCGCATCAGCTCGTCGAACCGGTCGATCCAGCCGCGCCAGTCTAGGTTGCGGTCCCGGTCCAGCTCGATCGCCCGGAACCGCTCGACGAAGCGCCGGGCAATTGCCTGCTGGCGGATTCGCGGCCCCTCCAGAATCTGGGTCACGATGCTCAGCACCTGGCGTGGATTGATCGGCTTGACGAGGTAGTCGCGGATGTTGGCGCCAATGGCCTCCTTGAGCGTCGCGTCCTCCTCGCTCTTGGTGACCATCACGACGGGGAGATTGGGGGCTATCTCGCGCACGTCGCGGTAGGCCTCGAGGCCCCGTTTTCCGGGCATCTGCTCGTCCAGCAGCATGATGTCGAATGGGCGGCGCCGGAGCATCTCGACTGCATCGTCGGCGTTACTCGCCCATTCCACCTCGTAGCCTTTTGAGCGCAGGAAGATGCGGTGAGACTCCAGAAGCTCACCTTCGTCGTCCACCCAAAGGATGGATTTTACGGGCGGTGCCATGGCTTTTGTGAATGTAGCCGGGCGCCATATGAATGCCTAGATTCGAGCTTGTGATTGGACAGCAGCCTCGTTTCTCTCTCGCCACGCCGCGCTTTCGCTTTCGCGCCCTGGCCGCATGCGCCGGACGCGCGTCGCTTGGCGGTGACCGCGAGGTGGCGATGGCGTGCCTCGTCGGCGCCCGGATGGCCGCGTCGATGCTCGCCCCGTTCACCATTCCCCCCGCTGAATTGAAGTCGCGGTCGGTGGCGGCAAAGCAGTGGCTGGCGTCCATGTCGCTGCCGACGGCAATCCGCACCGCGTTCGCCAGCCTCGCCGATACCGTTTCATCGGGTGAGAAAGCGGTTGCCGGAGAAGCGCTCTCCAAGCTCACCGGCGCTGCTGCACATCAGATTGACGAGGCGTCCGCGTCGGAGCTCAGGGCATTGGTTTCCGACCTGGCTCCGCAAGCGGGGCCGTGAACCGCTTACCGGGCAGCGGGCACGGGCAGCGGGTACCGGGCAGCGGATATATTACGTCATGGCTGGTCACAGCAAGTGGAAGCAGATAAAGCACTACAAGGCGGCGACTGACGCCAAGCGCGGCGCGCATTTCACCAAGCTCATCCGCGAGATCACTATGGCGGCAAAGCTGGGCGGCGGCGATCCCGCCGGGAATCCGCGCCTTCGCACCGCCATTGACGCCGGAAAGGCCGCGTCCATGCCAAAGGAGAACATCGAGCGGGCGGTCAAGAAGGGCACCGGCGAGCTCGAGGGCGTGGAATACACCGAGATCACCTACGAGGGGTACGGCCCGGGCGGTGTCGCAATTCTCATCTTCTCGCTCACCGACAATCCGAATCGCACGGTTGCCGAAGTGCGGCATAAGCTGTCGCGCGCGGGCGGGAATCTCGGCGCCGCCAACTCGGTGTCATGGATGTTCGAGAGAAAGGGACAGATTTACCTCGACGCCGGGAAGTACGGTGAGGACGCCGCACTCGAGGCTGCGCTCGACTCCGGCGCGGAGGATTTTGCCGCCGAAGGCGAGCACTATGTCGTGACAACCGATCCGGCGGACATGCACGCGGTGAAGACGGCCCTCGAGGGCAGGGGATTCGTGCCCACGGAATCAGAAATCACGTCGGTTCCAAAGAGCCTGGTGCACGTCGAGGGAAAAACGGCCGAATCGCTGGTGAAGCTGCTCGAGGAGCTCGAGGACCTCGACGACGTCCAGAAAGTCGCGGCCAACTGCGATCTGGAGCTGGAAGCGGCAACGTGAGCGCCGCATGATCGTACTCGGAATCGACCCAGGCACTGCGGTCACCGGGTACGGCGTTGTCGAAGGCCAGCACTCGCACCAGGCGCGGCTCATCGAATGCGGCGTGATTCGAACGAAATCTCGCGATGCCCTGCCCCAGCGGCTCAACGACATTCACGCCGGCATCGCCGAGCTGATCGAGCGCCACCGGCCCGACGCAATTGCGATCGAGGACGTCTTCTACGCCCGCAATGTGCGCACGACCATAGTGCTCGGTCATGCCCGCGGGGTGATTCTGCTCGCCGCGGTCCAGGCGCACATCGAGATCAGCGAGTATCCGCCGGCGGAGATAAAGAAGGCGATCGTCGGCACTGGAAGCGCCACCAAGCAGCAGGTGCAGTTCATGGTGACCCGGCTCCTGCGATTGAAATCGGCACCTGAGCCCGCCGATGCCGCTGACGGCGTTGCCGCCGCGCTGACGCGACTCATGGCGGCGCGCCTGCCGCGCATTGCCGATGAGATCGCGCTGATCGCCGGGCGCAGATGATCGTCCATCTCGACGGAACTTTGATTGCCAAGGACATCGACCGGGTGGAGGTGATGACGCCCGGCGGCGTCGGTTACGAGCTGCAGATCCCGCTCGGCGTTTTCGAGACGCTGCCCAGGCAGGGCGATCAGGTGTCGCTCCACACGTGGCTCGTCGTGAAAGACGATGGCTGGCAGCTCTTTGGCTTCTCGTCGCTCTACGAGCGGCGGCTCTTCCAGAAGCTGCTGACAGCGAATGGCGTGGGGCCCGCGCTTGCCCTGGGTCTTCTCTCCGCGCTTTCGGCGCCGCGCCTCGTCCGCGCGATCAGGGAGAAAGACATTCCGACACTCCAGGGCGTTCCGCGCGTGGGACGAAAGAAAGCCGAGCGATTGATACTCGACCTCGGCGACAAGCTCGACAGCATCGGCAACGACGGCGAAGCCGGCGCGCCCCGGCCGGCGAGCGGCGCGTCCGAGGACGCGCTGCGCGCGCTGGTGTCCCTTGGCTACAGCAGCAGTGACGCCGAGAAGGGCGTGCGGGCGGCGCTCGATGACGGCGGTGGCGGATACTCTGCGGCGGAGCTCATCAGAGCGGCGTTGTCCAAGCTGGCGGATAGGTAGGCTGGTACGGCTGGACGGCGGAAAATAGACGCTGCTGAGAGCCATTAGCAAACTGAAGCCGGCAGCCCCTAGCCGCAGACAAGGTGACAATTCCGTGTTATGAAATAGAACCTGAACGTCTGGCTTGGTCGCCCCATCGGACTGTCTCGTCGTAGGCAGCAAGTGGCTCCGCGCTTCAGTTTGGCTAATGGCTCTTAGCAGGGCCGTTCTAAGTTATGCTTTTGCCGTTCGCTTTTCGGAAACGTGAAGGTAGTTTTTCCCCGATGATAAGCACAGCCCACCGCGCCTCGACATTCACTGAATCCGTCATTCGCGAGATGACGCGGGTCGCCAACCAGTACGGGGCGATAAACCTCGCGCAGGGATTCCCCGACTTTCCGATGCCGGCACCGATGAAGGACGCGGCATGCGCGGCAATCAACGGTGACATCAACCAGTACGCGATCACCTGGGGTTCGCCGGCGCTGCGCCTCGCGATCGCCGCGAAGTACCGCAAGTGGTACGACATGGACGTGGATCCCGAGCGCGAGATCACCGTCACCTGTGGCGCAACTGAAGCGATGGCATCTGTCTTTCTTGCGCTTGTCGATCCCGGCGATGAAGTCATCGTCTTCGAGCCGTTCTACGAGAACTACGGACCCGACGCGATTCTCGCCGGCGCAACTCCGGTGTTCGTTCCACTCGAGGGGCTGGACTGGAAGCTCGACCCCGACAAGCTGCGCGCCGCGTTCTCCGACCGCACGCGCGCGATTGTCGTCAACACCCCGCACAACCCCACGGGCCGAGTGTTCACCCGTGAGGAGATCTCGCTGATCGCCGAGCTGTGCCAGAAGCACGACGTGATCGCGATAACGGACGAGATCTACGAGCACATTCGCTACGCCGGCAGCCACCACGTGCTCGCCACGTGGCCGGGAATGAGAGAGCGCACGGTGACAATCTCGGGCCTCTCGAAGACGTTCAGCTGCACCGGATGGCGCCTCGGGTACGCCATCGCGCCGTTCGACTTCACGTCGCCCATCCGCAAGGTCCACGATTTTCTCACCGTCGGCGCGCCCGCCCCGCTCCAGGCCGCGGGTGCGGTGGGGATGGCATTCGACGCCGACTACTACAATCACATCGCGCTCGACTACCGCGCGCGGCGGGACACGATGGTGGCGGCGCTCACCGAGGGCGGCTTCAGATTCACCTCGCCGGAGGGTGCGTACTACATCCTCGCCGATTTTTCGGAGCTGAGCGATCTCAGGGGACTGGCGTTCGCCGTCTGGCTGGCGAAAGAGGTGGGCGTGGCGACCGTGCCGGGCACAAGCTTCTATCACAACCCGGCAATGGGCGAGTCCCTGACGCGCTTTGCCTTCTGCAAGAAACCGGAGACGCTCGAGAGAGCGGCGGAGCGGCTGGCGACGTTATCCGCGAAGGTCTGATTCCTACAGGCCGAGAGCGTCCCTCAAAGCAGCATTGAGCGCAGTCAGGCGCTTCGGCGACAGCGAGCCGACGTAGTGGGTAAGGACGGACTTTCGCACGAGTACCAGCTGATCGCAGTTGATCACCGATGCGTGCTTCAGTCCTTCGTGCGTGCCGACGGGTACCTCTGTCGAACGACCGTCAGTATTCGTGTTGACGGGTGCGCACACCAGCTTGTCGGCTTTTGAGTCGCAGATCGTTCGACGGCTGACGATGACAACTGCACGCGCACGGCGTGGATCGTCGCCTGGCGGCGGCGAAACGAGGTAAAGCTCGCCTCGCTTGAGACTCACTCCGGCCAGGCCTGGAGATCGAGCAGTCCGTCAGATTCCCGGTTGGTTACGTCAGCGAGGGAATTGATTGCCTTCAAGTCGCGTGCATCGTGAGCCCGACGAACGAGGCGGCGCAGGTAGACGCGCACTGCACGCTCGATGAATGCCGAGCGCTGCGCTTTTCCAGCTACGAGGTCGGCCGCACGTATGATCTCACCCGAAAGGCTCACCGATGTCTTCCCCTTCTTCTCCCTCCGCCCAAGAGTGCGTTGCAGCTCGAGGAGGGTACGATTCGAGATCCTGGCTGTCATACCACAAAGGTAGTATGTTGTTTACCACCCGCGCCACTGCATGGCTCAGGACGCCAGTCTCCAAAGGGTATCGCCAGATTCCAGAGGCCGGCATACCCTGTTGGCGGTAAACGACATCCATTCTCCGCTCTATGAAGCGATGCTCCCGGTTCTCGAATGAGAATTCTATGATTCGGCCTCTATTCGGGATATATTCCGGAATGCCGGCGACGTTACGCGCACTAAACCGCTCTTTCGCAGGGCTGCAATGAGCCGCGCCGAAATCACCACTCCGGAAATCCTTTCCGACGAATCCGTCGTCGAGCTTTCCCTCCGCCCGCAGCGGCTTGCCGAGTTCATCGGCCAGCCCAAGGTGAAGGACAGCATGCGCATCTATATCGATGCGGCGATGCTGCGCCGCGAGCCGCTCGACCACACCCTTTTCTTCGGCCCCGCCGGACTCGGCAAGACCACACTGGCCGAGCTCATTGCGCGCGAGATGGGCGTGAACGTCCGCAACACGTCGGGACCGGCGCTGGAGAAACCGGGCGACCTCGTCGGCACGCTGACCAACCTCCGCGAAGGCGACATTCTTTTCATCGACGAGATCCACCGCCTCCGCCCGATCATCGAGGAATTCCTCTATCCGGCGATGGAGGATTTCAAGATCGACATCCGCCTGAGCGAGGGCCCCAAGGCGCAGACGATCACGATGCCCATCGAGAAGTTCACACTCGTCGGAGCCACCACCCGGCTGGGACTGCTGACGCCACCAATGCGCGCGCGCTTCGGCATCGAGCAACGGCTCAACTTCTACCCGCCGGAGGATCTCGAGCTGATCGTCCGCCGCACCGCCGAGGTGATGAAGGTCTCGATAGACAAAGGCGGGATGGAAGAGATCGCCTGCCGTTCGCGTGGAACTCCACGCGTGGCCAACCGTCTTCTGCGCCGCATTCGCGACTACGCGCAGGTGAAGTCAGGCGGCTCGATAACGCGCGACGTTGCAAAGGAAGCGCTGCAGCTCCTCGACGTGGACCAGTTCGGGCTCGACGACATGGACGCGCGGATCCTCAAGTGCATCATCGAGAAGTTCGACGGCGGCCCTGTTGGAATAGGCACCATCGCGGCGGCGGTCGGCGAGGATCAGGGCACAATCGAGGAGGTGTACGAGCCGTTTCTCGTACAGAACGGGTTCCTCCAGCGGACCGCCCGCGGACGGATGGCCACCGCTCAGGCGTACCGGCACTTTGGGTTTGAGCAGCCGCCGGCGGGGACGCAGCAGACACTCTTCTAAAAGCAAACTTAGAACGGCAAGCTGAGAGCTAATAGCCTGACTTCAGTCAAGCTATTAGCTCTTAGCGTGCTGTTCTAAGTTTCCCCAACGAATCCATGTCCCTACCTCCCGACGGGTCCCGCACCTCCGACTACGCCTTCGATCTCCCCCCGGACCGCATCGCCCAAACCCCGGCGGCGCGGCGCGACGAGAGCCGCCTGATGATCGTCCACCGCGACTCCGGAACAATCGACCATGCGAAGTTCCGCGACCTGCCGAAACTCATCCCGGGAGGAGACGCGCTCGTCATCAACACCACTCGCGTCTACCGCGCGCGGCTCCTCGGAACACGCGACTCCGGCGCGCCCGCCGAAGTGCTGCTCCTGAAACCACTCGGCGAGAACCGGTACGAGGCGATGGTGCACCCCGGAGGCAAGCTCAAGCCGGGCCGCCACGTTCACGTGAGCCCGGACCTCGAGATCGAGATACTCGAGGCAACGGAACGCCGGACGCGCGTGGTGCGGTTACGGTCGACGCTGCCGATTGAAAATGCAATCGAGCGTTACGGTCACACTCCGCTGCCGCCGTACATTCAGCGGCCCGACGAGGAGGTCGATTCAGAGCGGTACCAGACGGTCTACGCGCGCGAGTCGGGATCGGTGGCGGCACCGACCGCTGGTCTGCATTTCACTGATGAGCTGCTCGCCGAAATCGAGAAGCGCGGCGTGAGACGGGCAGAAGTCGTTCTCCATGTCGGCGCCGGAACCTTCAAGCCCGTCGAAGTCGAGAACCCTGCCGACCACGTGATGCACGAGGAGAGTTACTCGCTATCCGCAGAGTCGGCCGCGACCCTCAACGACGTGCGCCGTTCCGGCGCGAAGATCTGGGCGGTGGGAACGACATCGGTCCGCGTTCTCGAGAGCGCTGCCGGCACCGGCGGAGAATTCGCCGCGCGGAGCGGGGAGACGCGCATCTTCATCCGCCCTCCATACGAGTTTCACGCTGTCGACCGGATGATCACCAACTTTCACCTGCCGCGCTCGACCCTTCTCATGCTGGTCGCCGCGTTTGCCGGCTACGACCTCGTCATGCGCGCTTACCGCGAAGCAATTGCCGGCGGCTACCGCTTCTATTCCTACGGCGACGCAATGGCGATCATCTAGCCATGACGCGTTTTGCTTTTTCCGTCGAATCGGATTGCGGCCCCGCGCGTTCTGGAGTGTTCACCACTCCTCATGGTCCTGTGGAAACGCCGGCATTCATGCCCGTCGGCACGCTCGCCACGGTCAAGACGCTCGACCCCGACGATCTCACCGCCATGGGCGCGTCGATGATACTCGGCAATGCCTATCACCTGCACCTTCGGCCGACCGACAGCATCATCCGCGAGATGGGCGGCATCCATCGTTTCATGGGATGGAGCAGACCCATTCTCACCGATTCCGGCGGGTTCCAGGTCTTTTCTCTCGCCACGCTCCGGAAAATCGACGAGGAGGGAGTGGAGTTTCAGAGCCATATCGACGGATCGCGTCGCTTCTTCACACCCGAGGCGGTGATTGACATCCAGCGCAACATCGGCGCCGACGTCATCATGCAGTTCGATCACGTCATCCCCGGCCAGTCCGACGAAGTTTCGTCCCGCGATGCCAGCGAGCGCAGCATCCGGTGGGCGGCCCGGTGCCTCGCCCAGTTCAACAGATCTGCTCCACCGGACGATCCGGACGGTGATGAGCAGGCTCTCTTTCCGATCCTGCAGGGTGGAATCCATTCCCACCTGAGGCGTGAATCAGCGCATTCCCTCACCGGAATGGGCGACTGGGCAGGTTTCGGGATCGGCGGCCTCTCTGTCGGCGAAGAAAAACCGGCGATGTACGACATGCTCGACGTCGTGAACGACGCGCTCCCCAGGGACCGGCCGCGATATCTGATGGGCGTCGGGTTTCCCGAGGATCTCATCGAAAGCATCCGGCGCGGGATGGATCTCTTCGACTGCGTTGCGCCAACGCGGATGGGCAGGAATGGCGCGGTATTCACCAGTCAGGGGCGGCTCAACATCAAGCGGGCCGAGTACCGGAATGACCCCTTGCCACTGGACGAGAGCTGCGACTGTGCCGCCTGTTCGCGGTTCAGCCGTGCCTATATTCGGCATCTCTTCGTGAGCGACGAGATTCTCGGACTGCGCCTGCTGTCTCTGCACAATGTACATTTCCTTCTCTCACTGGCCCGCGCCGCGAGGCGTGAGATTGCCGCCGGTACGCTCGACGCGTGGAGCCGCGACTGGCTCTCCCGCTATCACTCGAAGGCACCAATCAAATGACGATTCATTTCGCGGATCTCGCTTTGCTCCAATTGCCCGGAAACGGAATGCTCGGGCCCATTTTCATGTATGGCGCCATCTTCGCCATCTTCTACTTCATTCTCATCCGGCCGCAGTCCAAGCAGCGGAAGGAACACGAGGCGCTGATCCGCGCAGTAAGGAAGGGAGATCAGATCGTGACCGCCGGCGGTCTCGTTGGCGAAGTGATTCATGTCAAGGAGACGTCGAAGGCCGACGGCACGACCGCCGTACCTCTGGAGGATCGCATCACCATCAAGTCCGGTGAATCACGCGTGGTGATCGAGCGCGGCAAGATCGCCCGGATTATCAGCCAGGTCACTTCGACCGCCGACGAGGGGTGAGCATCCTCGACATCCGTGTCCTTGGCGACCCGGCCCTCCGCAAGGAGACCGTAATGGTCGAGAGCGTGACCGACGATATTCGCGCTCTGATCAGCGACATGTTCGAGACGATGTATGCCGCCGAGGGAATCGGCCTGGCGGCGCCGCAGGTGGGCCGCACCGAGAGAGTGACGGTGATGGACGTCGAGGGCGCGAAGTACGCGCTGATCAACCCGGAAATCGTCGCCCACCAGGGAACCGTGCGCGGCGAGGAAGGATGCCTGTCGATCCCCGACATATTCGGCGAGGTCGATCGCGCGACATCGGTCACGGTAAGGGCGGTGGACGAGAATGGCCGTGACATCGAGGTCGAGGGGAGCGAGCTGCTGGCCCGCTGTCTCCAGCATGAGATCGATCATCTCCACGGAAAGCTTTTCCTGGATTACCTGAGCGTTCTCAAGCGCCGGGCCGCGCTCGCCAAATGGGACAAATTCAAGGCGGACTACCCCGGGTACATCCGCAAAGTGGCGCTGGAGAGACACGGCGCCCATCACAGCGAAGGCGAGCTCTAGGTGCGCGTCCTCTTCTGGGGGACGCCGGAATTTGCCGCACCGGCGCTGCGCGCCCTCGTCGGTGAAGGCTTCGATGTCGCGGGAGTAGTCACGCAACCGGACAAGCCGCAGGGACGGTCGCGGCGTCCCAGCGCGCCTCCCATAAAGCTGATTGCGCTCGAGGAAAAGATTCCCTGCTTTCAGCCGGCTGCGCCCCGTGAGGCCAAGTTCGGCGACATGCTGGCGCAGATGGACCTCGACATCTCCATCGTTGTCGCATACGGGCACATTCTTCCGAAGCGTCTCGTCGAGCTTCCAAAGCTCGGCACGCTCAACGTCCACGCGTCATTGCTTCCTGCGCTCCGTGGCGCCGCGCCGATACAGGCGGCAATCAGGCAGGGACTGACGGAAACCGGAGTCTCCATCATGCGGATGGTACCGGCGCTCGACGCGGGCCCGGTGATTCTCCAGGCGCCGACGCCGATTCTCGAGGACGAGACTTATGGCGAGCTGCAGCTTCGCCTTTCGGAGCTCGGTGCGCTGGTGCTGATCGAAGCGCTGACCCTCGTGTCGCTTGGCCAGGCTCCCGAGACCGAGCAGGACGAATCCCTGGTGACCTACGCGCCGAAGATCACGCGCGACGACGCCAGAATCGACTGGCGCCTCGACGCCGCCGAAGTTGCGCGGACCATCAGGGCGTACGACCCGAAGCCCGGCGCCTTCACGACGCGCCTGGGGAAGGACGTGAAGATGTTCGGCCCGCGCCCTGTGGACGATGCGAGCACGGATTCGCCGGAATCGCGGGTGCCGGGCAGAGTGCTGTCGGCCGATGGCGGCCTGGTGGTTCAATGCGGGCGTGGTTCGGTCAGAGTCGCCGACGTGCAGCCCTCGGGAAAGAGCCGCATGACCGCCTCCGAGTGGTCGCGCGGCCGTGGCGTCTCCGTGGGGGATGTCTTCGGAAGCTGATGGACACGTTTCCGATCGTGCATGCAGTAACCAACTCCGCCGCGCTGCGACGCAAGGATTTCCTCGATACTGCCGAGCGGGTGATGCGCGCGCTGGGGCCCCGCGGCGCGCTCCACCTGCGCAGCTCGCAGGCCTCCGGACGTCATTTTCACGAGCTGGCTGTCGCTCTCGTCGCCTGGCAGTCGGAGACGGGATGCTGGCTCATCGTCAACGATCGCGTCGACGTCGCCGCGGCAGTCGGAGCGAAAGGCATCCAGCTCGCCTCTCATTCTCTCCGCGTTCCCGAGGCGCGCGCGGTGGCGCCGGAAATTCCCATTGGCATCAGCATCCACAGCACTGACGAAGCGATCGCGGCGGAAGCCGCCGGCGCGGCGTGGTGCGTCGCCGGAACCGTCTTCGAGACGCCAAGCCACGCCGGCCAGCCAGGCGCACGGATTCCCTTTGTCGAAGAGGTTGCCCGCGCGGTAAAGATTCCCGTCATCGCCATCGGGGGCATCAAGCCGGAGCACGTGGGACCGCTGCGCCAGGCGGGCGCCTATGGTGTCGCGACGATTCGCGGCGCCGACTGGGAACGGACGAAATCGGTGTACGAAACCGACCCGTCGCCGGGGAAAACACGACTCGCGGGAGCCGTGAACGCTGCCGCTCGTGAACCGATCACCCGCTATATTTCAGCCTATGATCGGGACTGGAGCGAGCGGGATAATCACCCTGACGGTGAACGGCGCGCCCCGGGAGATACCGCAGGATAGCACGCTGGCGGAGCTCCTCGGCTCGCTCCGCCTCGACCCTCGTCTCGTCGTCGTCGAGCACAACCGCACGATTCTTCGCGACCGCGACAAATACGCCACGCAGCCACTGGCCAGCGGCGACGTCGTCGAGATCGTCCATTTCGTTGGTGGCGGATAAAATGGCCACGTCACTGGAGACGTCCCTCGATCCATTTCCGCTGACGATTGCGGGCCGCGAGTTCAGGTCTCGGCTCCTCGTAGGAACGGGCAAGTACTCATCGAACGCGGCAATGATGGACGCCATCGAGGCCTCGGGCGCCGAAGTCGTCACCGTCGCCGTGCGACGCGTCGATCTGAGCCGGGCGAATGAGGAGGGAATCCTTCACCATCTCGACCCCGACCGATTCTTTCTGCTCGCAAACACCGCCGGTTGCTATTCCGCCGACGAAGCAATTCGCTACGCACGGCTGGCCCGCGCCGCAGGGTTCAACGAGTGGATCAAGCTCGAAGTGATTGGCGACCAGGAAACGCTTCTTCCCGATACGGCTGGATTGCTCGACGCGACGCGCACACTCGCCGGCGAAGGGTTCAAGGTGATGGCGTACACCAACGACGATCTCATCACCGCCCTTCGTCTCGAGGAAGCGGGCGCGGTTGCAGTGATGCCCCTGGCGTCACCAATCGGCTCGGGGCTTGGAATGCTCAACCAGTACGCAATCCGAACCATCAAGCGCCGCCTCTCGGTTCCGGTGATTGTCGATGCAGGCGTTGGCACGGCGTCCGACGCCTGCCTGGTGATGGAGCAGGGAGTTGACGGCATCCTGATGAACACCGGGATTGCGGCGGCCAGCGATCCCGTGCGGATGGCGTCGGCCATGCGCCAGGCGGTCGATGCGGGGAGATTGGCCTACCTCGCCGGCAGGATGCCAAGGCGCGAGGTTGCGGTTCCTTCGTCGCCGCTGACGGGGATGCTCGACCAGTGATGTCCGTCCACGGCGCTCCCACCGCAACGGTCACCGGGGTGACACCGGCGCGTGTTGCCGCGGCCCAGATCTGCACCGACATGCGATCAGGCGAGATGCTCGACGCAACCTTCGAGCGTCGCACTGCCGACCTCGACGCGCGTGACAGGCGCTGGCTTCGCGAGCTTGTCTACGGCATGCTGCGGCGGCGGTCGGCAATCGATGCCATACTGTCCGAGCGTGTTCGTGGCGGGATCGCGCGCATCGACACCGACATGCTCGACCTGTTCCGGCTCGGCGTGTTTCAGCTTCTGCACATGGGGAGCGTTCCGCCCTACGCGGCGATTGCGCAAACAGTGGAGCTGGCGAAAGTCAGGCACGGCATTGGAGCGAGCAAGCTGGTGAATGCGGTGCTGCGGCGCGTGGATCGCGAGAGCGATAACCTCGCGCCGGTGTTGCCTGCGGATCCGGTGGAGGCGCTCGCCGTGAAGTATTCCCATCCGGCGTGGATTGTTCGCCGTTGGCTGTCGCGGTGGGGTCAGGAGGAGACCGAGGCGCTTCTCGCGCGCAACAACGCCGAAGCGCCGGTGGTGCTGCGGCCCTTTGGCATCGTGCGGGAGCAGCTCGAGGCGATGCTCGAGTCGGCGGGAGTTCACGTTGGCGACGCTCCGCTGGTGCGCGACAGTATCCAGATATCGGGGGGCATTACGCTCACCGAGCTTGGCGCGTTTCGCCAGGGATTGTTTTTCATTCAGGATCCCGCCTCGACGCTGGTTACGCGGTATGCTGCGGTGCCTGAGGGTGCGATTGTCGCCGATCTTTGCGCCGCCCCTGGGGGCAAGGCGCTCGAGCTTTCGCGTTCGGCAAAGATGGTCGTGGCGGCCGATCGCTCGGTCGCGCGGTTGGCGCGCGTGGTGGCCAATCGCGAGCGGCTCGAAGCGACAAACGTGCAGGTGATTGCGGCCGACGCGCGCTTCCCGGCCGTGAGGCCGGTTGACGCGGTGCTGGTGGATGCGCCGTGCACCGGTACCGGGACTTTTCGCCGGCATCCGGATGCACGGTGGCGGCTCAGATTCGCGGACATCGCGGCAGCGGTGGAGATTCAGGAGAATCTGTTGCGCGCCGCGGCAACCGTTGTCGCGCCGGGCGGGCTTCTGATCTACAGCACGTGCTCTCTCGAGCCCGAGGAAAACGAGCGGCAGATCGAGAAGTTCCTCAGCGAGCACGCCGACTGGCGGCTCGAGCCGCCGCCGACTGGAGCGGTTCCCGCTGAGACGCTCGACGGAGGCTACCTCCGGGTGCTGCCTCAGCTCGCCGGCAGCGACGGCGCGTTCGCCGCCCGGCTGAGGAGAACGACGTAGGTGAGTGGACGCACGCTCGGACGGCGAGTGTTCCCCTATCTCGTGGTTTCCGTCTTCGGTTTTCTGCTCGCTTACGTACTGCTTTTCATTTTTGCCTTCCCTTCCGATGTGGTTCCTGACGACGGCAGGGTGCCGGCGGTTGTTGGACTTCCTTTCGACCAGGCAGTGGCCGCGCTCGAGAAGGCGGGATTTCACGGCGTGAAGGGGGAGACACGATACCACCGCACCGTCGCCAGGGACGCGATCCTCCAGCAGGACCCGCCCGCTGGAAGTCTCCAGAAGCGAGGCATCGACATCACGCTGGCGGTGAGCGGCGGGCAGCGGAGCGCCACGGTGCCGGACGTTGCGGGTCTCAGTCAGCAGCAGGCGCGACTGGCAATCGAGAACGCGGGCTTTCAGTTCGGTCCCACCAGCGAGCGCACGAGCGACCAGCCGCGCGGCGCGGTGATAGGCAGCGATCCGGCATCGGGCGAAGTCATTCCGCTTCCGGCCACAATAAGTATCGCGATCAGCCAGGGGCCGGCCACATTGCAGGTGCCAGACCTCACTGGACGGACTGTTGCCGATGCGCGGTCCACGCTCGAGCAGCTCGGTCTGCATGTTGGCGCGCTGACGCGTGACACGAGCTCGTTCCAGCCGGAGAACACCGTTCTCTCGCAGTCGCCGAGCGCTGGCCAGATCGTCGGGGCGGGAGGACACGTGGGCTTGAGAATCTCCATATTCCCACCGCCACCCAAGACCCAGGTCGACACCGGCGTTTCGCCGATTGCGGCGCCACGCGGCTCGTCTCTTTACCCCAAAACCGGCCAGCTATGAGAGCACGGATTGCCGCATCCATCCTGAACGCCGATTTAGGACGGCTCGCCGATGAGATTGCGATGTGCGTTGCCGGTGGTGCCGACATGATTCACCTCGACGTCATGGACGGCCGCTTCGTGCCCAACATCACTTTCGGGGTGAACGTGATCTCCACGGTGCGCAAGCTCACGACGCTGCCGCTCGACGTCCACATGATGGTGGAGGAGCCGGAGCGTTACTTCGAGTCGTTTGCCGCTGCCGGCGCGAACGGAATGACGATTCATGTCGAGGCCGCCCCGCATCTTCAGCGTCAGCTCTCGGTGATCCGCGAGCTGGGGTGTGCTGCGGGCGCCGCCGTGAATCCGGGGACTTCCCTTGCGACCGTCCGCGAAGTAATCGGGGATCTCGACCTGCTTCTCCTGATGACAGTCAATCCGGGGGTCGGAGGACAGCAGTTCATCGCCGCGTCGGTGGACAAGATCGCGCGTGCCCGGCACCTGCTCGACGAAGGCCGGAGCCACGCCGCACTGCAAGTGGACGGAGGCATCTCCCGCGACACGATCGCATCGGCATGGCGAGCTGGTGCCGACACCTTCGTGGTGGGGCACGCAATATTTTCCGCCGCTGATCCGCGGGCCGAGTTTGGCGCGCTTCGCGGGATCTGCATGGAGACGGCATGACCGGTCGCCGCCAGCTCGCGATTGTGGCCGGGGCGCTCGCCCTCCTCGTTCTGGTGCTGTTCGCCGGCAAACGAATACTCGGGAATGAGTTGACGCCGATCGGCGTCGGCGTCGAGGCCCCGAACTTCAGCGCCGCGACCGTTGACTCCTTGCCGAGCATGAAATCCCTCGCCGACTACAAAGGCCAGGTTGTAATGCTCAACGTGTGGGCGACATGGTGCGGGCCATGCCGCATCGAGATGCCGAGCATCGAACAGCTGCACAAGGCGTACGGACCGAGCGGGCTCAAGATCCTCGCGGTGAGTGTGGACGCGCCGCATACGGAGCCGCAGATCCGCGATTTCGTCAGGCAGTACGGCCTTACGTTTCAGATTCTGCACGATACGACGGGCGAGGACGGCGTCGTAAGCCGGGCGTACCAGATCGAAGGATATCCGGAGACGGTCATCATCGGGCGCGACGGCCTCATCCGGAAACAACAGATGGGCGCCACCGACTGGAACTCTCCGGTCAACCGCGGACTGATCGAGAGACTCCTCGCCGAGAAGGCGGGATAGCTTGACGCGAATTCTCGGCATCGAGACATCGTGCGATGAGACGTCTGCCGCGGTGCTCGAGGGAAGTGGTGAGGATGTTGCGCAGCGGTCGCTGGTGATTCTGTCGCAGGACGTGCATCGCGTTTTCGGTGGAGTCGTTCCGGAGATCGCATCGCGGGCTCACCTGACGAGCATCGTTCCCGTCGTATCACGCGCGCTTGCCGACGCCGGCGCGACGCTCGATGATCTGGACGCCATTGCCGTGACATACGCACCCGGACTGATCGGGGCGCTGCTGGTCGGCGTGTGCTACGCGAAATCGCTGGCGTTTGCGCGGGGTATTCCTTTGATACCTGTGCATCACATGGAAGGACATCTGTTCGCAACGTCGCTCGAGCATTCGGAGGCAACGCCGCCGTTCACTGCACTGCTGGTTTCCGGCGGCCATACGATGCTGCTCGACGTCGAGGCGTGGGGGACCTATCGCCTGCTCGGCGCCACACGTGACGACGCCGCCGGCGAAGCTTTCGATAAAGTTGCGAAGCTGCTGGGTCTTCCTTATCCGGGCGGGCGGCATGTGGAGGCGCTGGCCCGTGAGGGAGATCCGGCGCGATTCCGGTTCAGCCGGCCGATGGTGCGGCGCACCGACACGGCGGCTGATGACGACTATTACGCTTTCTCGTTCAGCGGGCTCAAGACGGCTGTGCTCAATGCCGTGAAGAGCGGAGGCGATGAGCCGGCGCGTGCCGACATTGCGCGCGGTTTTCAGGATGCGCTCATCGGATCGCTCGTAGAGAAGACGTTTCGCGCCGCGGAGGCGTACGGCCGCGATCGCGTAGTGCTCGGCGGTGGGGTTGCCTGCAACTCGGCGCTGGTGAGCGCGATGCGGGAGCGGATGGCAATTGTTGGCGGAAAAGTTTTTGCGCCATCGCCGAGATTGGCGACGGACAATGCGGCAATGATCGCGCGGGCAGCATTTTATCACTACTATCGCGGCGAGCGAGGGTCGCTTGATTTGAACGCGTTCGCGAGCCGACCGCTGCCCGGCCTCACGGCAGCCTGAACTCAATCAATCAATGATGCCAGGCATCTTCGCAACAATCGTTCATCATCCGTTGGCGTATCAGCTGGGGCCATTGCAGTTCACGGGCTTCGGGCTGGCGATACTGCTGACGTTCGTCATCGCCCAGATCATCTCGCAGCACGAGCTGGAGCGCCGTGGGCATGACGGCACGGTGATGGGCGACCTTGTTTTCGCCGCGGTGATCGGGGGCTTGCTCGGTGCCAAGATCTATTACGCGATCCTGACGCACGATTTGTCGTCCCTCGCGAGCAGGGCGGGATTCGTGTTCTGGGGAGGATTGATCGGGGGCATACTGGCGACGGCGTTCATGATCCATCGCAAGAAGCTGGACTTCGGGCGGATCAGTGATGTTGCCGGCATTGCGCTCGCTGCCAGCTACTCGATTGGAAGAACCGGGTGCTGGGCAGTGGGCGATGATTACGGTCGCCCGTGGAATGGTTTTCTTGCGACCACGTTTCCGGCGGGCGCGCCGCCGTCCACTGCGGGCAACATGTCGCGGATGTTCGGCATTCATTTTCCGCCGGGGACGCCGGACAATCAGGTGATCGCTGTCCATCCCACGCAGCTGTATGAGGTGACGCTCGGCTTTTTGATGTTCTTGATTTTGTGGCGCTTCCGCGATCACAAGCACGCTGAGGGCTGGCTGTTCGGGTTCTACTGTGTGCTGGCGGGGGTCGAGCGGTTCATCATCGAGTTCTTCCGGGCGAAGGATGATCGGTTCTTTGCGGGCGGGCTTACAGCGGCGCAGCTGATCGCGATCGCATTTGCGATTGGCGGTGCGATCTGGATGTCGATGCGGTGGAACGTGACGCCGAAGGCGCCGGGGATTTACGCGGCGGCGCCTGCGCGGTAGCTGATCGGTTCTCTCGTTCCCGCCGCGCTCTCGGGCACAAGATACCTGGAGCCGATCGGGACTGGGCCTGGCCGCGGTAATAGGTTTTTGGGGCTACGCCCATATGACACCCGGCCGGCCGAGTGTGTGTGTGTGTCGTGCGGTGACGAGAAGTATCTCGAATACAACCGTCGGGAGCTATCTTAACCAGTTGAACTCATTCTTCCCAGCATGGAAATCATTCTCGAACCAAGCCGCGCAGAAAGGAACTATTGGGGCGATTTGTGACGGGATTGAATGCATCCGGTACCCACGCAGCTGTGAATATTTTCATGCGTTCGCTCAACAGAATGCGGCGCGTTGCGTACACCTATGTGGGAAGCCATTTCGGCTTCGGCAACAGAATCTCCAAGGCCATTTGGGAAGAACAATTTGCCGGCGACAGTTGGGATTATCTGGAGAACTTGGACGAGGAGGCGCACTACGCCAGCATAGTTAAGATGTACGAGGAACTGACGATCAAGAATTCTCTGCTAGATGTCGGGTGCGGCAAGGGTGTCTTGTTCAGTTACTTGCGCCAGAAACTGGACCTCTCGAAGCTCAACTACACGGGGATTGATATTTCTGCTAATGCAGTTGAAGCGGCTCGTGCCAAATGGCCCGCCGGGTCATTTCGTCAGCTGGATTTCGACAAGCATGGCATAGACGAGAAATTCGACGTTATCGTGTTTAATGAATCGCTGTACTACTTCACCCGTCCGCTGAAGATTTTGGAAAGATGCACCGCTCGGAACCTGAACCCCGACGGCGCTTACATTGTGTCGATGTGCGATTATGTCGGCCATGATAACATCTGGCGCCAGCTTACCAAAAGCTATCGGGTTGTCAAAGAGCAACAGGTCAGAAATGAGAGACGCCAGATTTGGGACATAAAGGTCCTTATGAAGAAGCGACAATCAGCGGTCTAGTGAGCGTTTTTCGTCTTGTTGAAGGGACATGATCCCCTCCCCCGGCACCGCGTCTGCCATGCGCGCTCATCGACCGTGGAGCGCCGAGCATACGCGCGACCGGCACGCGGACCGTCATCCTGGCATTACGCAACGGGCTATTCGAACGCAGCGTCAGTGAGTCGCCGGAAGATTTGGCTTGGATGTGGACGCAGATCGACTTAGTCGAAGGCCGCTCGACGGACAAACGACCATGAACATCAAAAGAGTCGTGCCGGACATCAAGTCTGATCGCATCGACGAAAGTCGGGATTTCTACGCCGGCTTCCTTGGTTTTCACGTCGGCATGGATAAGGGCTGGGTAATTACATTCGTATCCCCTTCCAATCCGACGGCTCAAATCACTTTGCTCCGTGCCGACGAGTCCGGTAGTGTTCAGCCGCAAATGTCGATCGAGGTCGACAATGTGGACGAGGTCCACGCGAAAGCGGTAGAGCGCGGACTGAAGATCGCCTATCCGTTGACTGACGAGCCTTGGGGTGTCCGTCGATTCTTTGTGGTCGATCCAAACGGCGTGGTCATCAACGTCCTGAGCCACGCTTGATGCTCCCGTCTCGCTCACCGCGACGTAATCGCTTGCGAGGCGGCGGTGAACGCTGTCGGCCGTCGTCAGAGGCTGTCTAATAACCAGTTAGACCGCAACAGGCCGGAGATGTCTCGCGGACAGATTCATTGCTCTCATCTGGAGGCGTCGGTCGCGGGTCGATAAGATCTGCTCGACACTCGGTACCGCCGCGACAACAGTGATCGGCACCCAACGCGCGAAGCCCTTGCCTATTGACGGTTGCACCGTTGTGCATCAGTCTCCGGCAGACACCCTTTGATCACTTGACCTCCACAATGCCCTTCATGCACACTGCACACCCGATCTCTGCACGGCGCACTCCGACCGCCGCCTTGCTGTTCTTGGTTGCGGGTCTCGCCGCGGCCGTCTGGCTCGGCCATCAGCTCGGCGTCCGGGCGATCTCGTCGACGGTCGCGGATTTTGCGGAGGGATTCGCTGTCGGCGTGGGACTCGCGGCCCTGCTCGTGCGCGTCTCCGACGTGAAGTAGTGTTGGATGGTCGTCCTCCCAATCGACTACTCGCACCGCGCCATCGGCCCACGTCGCGCGCGGTGAAATCCCCAGAGTTCACACGAGGATGCCAAGCGCCGGAGCGAGTGGCCATGGGCATGTGCGTCGTGGCCGCACGTGCACGGTGGGTTCCGCGCAGTTGTTGCGGTCTAACCTTGCGTTAGACCGCGACCGGAGTTCCCAGCCGGTCAGGGCGACTGTGTAACCTTTCTTTCGGTTCCAGGTCTACGATTGCGAAGGGCGACCGCCCGATGACGGTCATCAACGCATTTATGACAGCTCCGGATGGTGACGCAGCAGGCGCCGGGGATTCATGCCGGGGGGTGAAAGCGTAGCGAAGGCCGCGATTTGATGTGACTTTGCTGTCGGTTCAACCCATTTCACAGGCAATGCTGTCCAATCCCCATTAGCGCGCGGTGCCAGCAATGTCTCGACGTTGCATGTTTCCCACGTATCATTTTCCTTTACGCCCCCATCTGACCACCGAATGCGTCTGGTCCATTGGCTCATCACCGCGTCTGGACTCCTTTTCCTCTTAGCCGTCGACGCGAAGGCTCAGGGAGCGCCCGTAGGCGCCCCGCCTCTCGCCACCGGAATTGGTCAGATTCACGGGCGTCTGGCCGATTCGACGAGCGGTCAAGCCGTGGCGAACGGGTCCATCACGATTCGCCTACAGAGTGACACGAGCTTCGCCGGCGGCACATTGCCGAAAACCGATGGAACGTTTCGTGTCGACGGATTGCCACCGGGACGATACACGCTGCGTTTCCGCGCGCTCGGCTTTGCGCCTGTGACGAGAAACGATCTTGTCATCACCGCGGATAAACCGGTCGTCGATCTGGGAACGCTTCAGGTGAGCGTCGTTGCAACCAAGCTCTCAGGCCAGCAGATCACGGCCGAGCGTGACGAGCAACAGCTTTCCCCCGATCGGAATTCGTATAGTACGAAGAACATGACAGCGGCGGCGGGCGGCACGGCGATCGACGTGCTTCGTAACATCCCGCTGGTGGAGGTGGACGGCTCGAACAGGGTGAGCCTCCGGAGCAATAGCAACGTCGTCATCCAGATCAACGGCCGCTCCACCCCGCTCAAAGGTGACCAGCTCGGAACCTTCCTCGCTCAACTTCCTGCCGCAATGGTCAAGACGGTGGAGGTTGCGACGAATCCGTCCGCGAAAGATGATCCGGAGGGGACCGCCGGCATCATCAATATCATCCTGAAACAGGACGTAGAGCTGGGTCTGAGCGGTGGCATCAATGCCGGAACGGCGTCGACGGGCCAGGTGAGCCTCTCGGGTAACATCGGCAAACAGCAGGGGAAGTTTACGGGATTTGTGTCCGGCAGCCTGTACCGGGACAATCGGTACACCTCTGGCACGATTTCGCGTACCAACCTCCTGATTCCGATTCCTGTGTTCGTCGAGACAAGCATCGCCGGGGTGCAGCACCCGATATACGGCGGGGGAACGGCGCGAACCGAGTATCGGTTGAATGAGACCGACGCGCTGACGTTCGATGGATTCCTCTTTGGCGGTCACTTTGGAAGCACGAGTTCATCGTACTACACGGATCTGGATGGGACGCGCGCCGTTATCGGCGCGTTCAACCAGTTCAACGAGCAGGTTTCCAGGTTTCGGTCGCAGGACTATGACTTCGCATTTCGGCGGCAGGGAAAGCCGAACACGCCGCAGCTTACTGCGGAGGTGGAGTACGCGAACAACTACAACACCAACGACGTCGATCTCTCCGGCGCCCTTGTAAAATCGGATGCTACGACGCCGGCGTCGATTCCCACCGAAAAGGATGAGACCACCGGGCGGTATCCGTACCTGAATGCGAAACTGGACTATTCGCGACCGATCAATCCCAATACGAAGGTCGAGTCCGGATTCAAGGGAACATGGCGCAATACGACGAACGACTTCACGGCATCGTACTTGAATCCGACAACCGGTGCCTTCGACCTGAATCCGGACCGCACCACGGGCTTCGACTACCGCGAGAACATTATCGGCGCGTACGGCCTTTTTTCACAGCGAATCTCGAAAGTGCAGTTGCAGACCGGGCTTCGGCTCGAAGACGCGAACACGCATTTTGTTCTGCCGGCAGTGTCGCAGCGGTTCGACAAGGAATACCGGACCGCGTATCCGAGCGCAATTCTGTCGTACAACTTCAGCGACCTTCGCCAGGCGAAGATAAGTTACTCGCGCCGCGTCAGCCGTCCGGACCCATATCTGTTGAGCCCAATCGAATTCAAGCAGGACAGCCGCAACGTGTTCCGCGGGAACCCGAATCTCCGCGCGGAATACACCAATTCCTTCGATCTGGCGCTTCAGGATTCGCATTCGTGGGGATCGATTCAGCTCAGCCCGTACCTGCGCACGACCAATCACGCGGTGCGCAGCATCCAGTTCATCGACGCTAACGGGGTGTCGGTGCGCACGTTCGAGAATGTCGCCAACACGATGACTGTCGGTGCCGACCTGAATCTCAATTACCATCAAGGGCCGCTGCAGGTGTACGGCGGCGGCAGCGCTTCGCACTACAAGAGCGACGCGTCCAATCTGTCGGGGAACCTCTCGGCGCAGGACATCATCTGGTCGCTCCGCGCGAATGGAACGTGGAAGTTCTCGAGTCTTGTCGATGCGCAGTTGTACGCGCAGTACCGTGCGCCCTTCAAGACCGAAGGCGGGTCGCAGCTTGCCTCGGCGTCGGTCAACGCGTCAGCACGCTACAAGATCTGGGGCGATCAGGGAAATGTTTCTCTGCGCATCTCGGATCCGTTCAAGCTCCAGAGGTTCGGCTATCGGACGGCGAACGGCACGGTGCTCGAGTACAGTTCACGCTACAACGGCTCTCGCGCTGTTTACCTTACCGTGACGCGCAACTTTGGCCAGGCCCTAAAGCTCCGTCCGAAATCGGACCCCGAGGCTCCGCAGACAGGGCCACCGACGCCGTGATTGGCTCGTTGCTTGAACCGCAACGCCGAGCACCTACACCTCCAACAACCAGCGCACTATACGCCGGAGGAGGTACGAACGGCGTCGGATAACCTTCCACTGCTCGTTGAGATCGCCGTCTCATGATCAGCAGTTCCTCATGCCCGGCAGCGTGACATTTTGCTGTCCAATAACCAGTTAGGCGACACGAACCCTTTAAAATGATCAAGCCAGTGACGAACGTTCGCAAACGTCCACGGAATCGATTTGCGCGGGCCGTCTGTGAATCGACTTACTTGGTTGTCCTCGCGTGGATCGCGTCCGCTTGTACTACATGGGGTGCGCAGAACGCAAACCAGCTAAACGACTTAAATGGACGCGGACGCATAGTACTGACCGATGGTAGCCGCTTGGATCTTCAACGCATCCGAGTTAGCACGGACAGCGTGTTCGGCATTGTTCGCCGTCATGATGTCAACGAGCGTGTTGCGATA
>Ga0097691_1000179_pt1 | contig 57895 bp, 56 predicted proteins | sample NGESurdeep072012_8_FD_72858 | JGI IMG/M metagenome (GOLD analysis project Ga0097691, IMG submission 72858) | Arctic peat soil microbial communities from Barrow, Alaska - NGEE Surface sample 210-1 deep-072012 | ecosystem: Environmental > Terrestrial > Soil > Wetlands > Peat ...
GGAGATCCGGTCGGCGAGTGGACCGGCGACCAGGATAGGCACGAGGCTCGCCGTGCTGACGATCGACGCGAGGACGCCAAAGACGCGGCCTCGGACGTCGGCGGGCATCGATTCGAGGAGGGCCGTCTGGGCGGAGACCGATGTCACCGCGTAGGCGGCGCCGGCCAACAGCGCGATACTGCCGAGGACTGGTACGACCGAGATACCGGCCGCGGCCAGAGCGCCACGGAGGGGAGCCACGAGGGCGAGCGATGCGGTCAGGCCACCGAATGCCAGCAGCCCCGCTTCGGCCGCTCGCCGTCGGGCGACGTGATCGAACCGGCGCAGGCCCAGGACGCCGAGCACGACCCCAATACCAAGGGGCAGGACGACGACCACGAGCCGGTCGGGTTGGAGTCCGACCGTCGTCGCCAGCGCCGGACCCAGGACACCGACCACCCCCGCCATCGCAGCCCCAGCGGCCTGGTGGATGATCGGTCTGCTGATCTCGCGGTCGCGACGCACCACGCCGAACCCGTGGCCCAGCTCTCGGATCGGTTCCATGACGGCCTCTCGCCGCGGCGCGCCGGCAGGGCGCTCGACCGGCGGCTCGGAGGGCAGGCCAATGCAGGCGATCGTCGCCGCGATATACAGCACGGCGACCACGGCCAGGACCTCGGACGGACCGAAGATCGTCACGAGGAGCGGGCCGATCAAGGCGAACCCGAGCGCGAACGACCCTTGGAGGGTCAGGTTGAAGATCCCCATCGCCGTCGCGAGCTGCGAGGGTGGCACCACCCGCGGAATCATCGACCCCTCGGCCGGGGTCAGGGCCACGCTCATCAAGCTGACGCCGAGGTTGAGGGCGAGGAGGATCGGCACGTTCGAGCCGGTCAGGGCGAGCCCGACCATGAGGACCGAGCGGAGCACGTTCGGGCCGACCAGGGCCCAGCGCAGGTTCAGCCGGTCGACGACCACGCCCGCAAATGGGGAGAGCGCGATCTGGGGCACCACGTAGGTCGCGAACAGCGCGCTGACCGTGGCGTTCGAGCGCGTCGTGTCGAAGACCAGGATGGTCATGGCGTAGAGCGCCATGTTTCCGCCGACCTGGTTTGCGGCCTGGATGAACCACAGGCGCGCGAAGATCGGGTTGCGCAAGAGCGGTATTGCCGAGGTCCCCGTCATGTCACGAGGATACGGATATCGTCGAGGGTCGCGCTCCTCGTCGGCGTCTCTTCCGAGTTCGAGCCCGTATCGCCCTCCCCTCAGGAACTGACGGAAGCGGAACCCGGTCCCCCTGCGTCGCGCTCGAAGACCCACTCGACGTCGAACCGGTCATCCGGCCAGATCTGCGGCACGAGCGATGGGTGGCCGATCAGCATGACGGCGAGCGACGTCCTGCCGATCCAGAGGGCCGACCAGTACGAGGACCGGTGACGCACGCCCGCGAGCTCGGCCAGCGCCTCGGACGCCCGTCGCAGGTTGTCGGGCGCGAGCTCCGTCCGCTGCGTCCACGCCTACTGCGCCGACTCAGCCGCCGGCACAGGTGGTCCCGCGGCCGTCGGCTATGCTGCCTCCCGTTCGGCGCTGCGTACCGCTGGGAGCTTCTGTCCGGCGACTATGCGCCTTGCGGACATATTCACCACCCTCGATATGTCCGCAACGGGCATACAGCGGAAGGGTGTCCCCCGCGCCCTACGCGCACGCGAGCGGGCGGGTGAGGCGATATCAACGCGCTCCGTCAACGTCGCCTTGTCGACCACGAAGAGGGCCGGGAAGTTGGCCGGGACCTACCTCGGCAGGTTCCCGACAGCGGCAGCCAGCACCGTCTCGGTCGTCGCGCCACGGATTGCCGAGGGGATCCCGCTCCCGACGCCGACGAAGACCACCCACGAGCGATCGACGGCCCAGCCGTCGCCGCCCGGCCTGTCGATGAACGCGGAATCGCCAACCCCAACGAGTGGCGCGTACGTTTGGCCGGCATACCCAGGATGGGCGACTTCGCTGGACATCGCGGCCAGGGCGTGCGCGGCGTCGACATAGCGTGGCGAGTAGTCGATTCGATGGCTCACCCTGAACGATCCCCGGGGATCGGCGCGGTACCAGCGGCGCCTGCGTCATGATCCTGATTGCGTACTCGCAGGCTGGCACCCCCGGTCTGTGCCGCACCTGAACGTGAGGCAAGGCCATGGCCGCAACCGCGTCGACGATGCTCTCGCTGGGAACCGCCGCACCGGACTTCAACCTGCCCGACGTCACGGGGCGCCTCGTCTCGAGGGACGATTTCGCCGGCAGCCCCGCGCTGCTCGTCATGTTCCTGTGCAACCACTGCCCGTACGTGAAGCACGTCGCCGAGGAACTGGTCCGTCTTGCCGGGGAGTACCAGGCACGGGGCGCGGAGGTCGTCGCGATCAGCAGCAACGACGTCGCGCAGTTCCCCGAAGACGGCCCCGCGCGGATGGCCGAGGTGGCGGCCGCCATGGGGGCCACGTTTCCATACCTGTACGACGAGACCCAGGACGTGGCGAAGGCCTACCACGCCGCCTGCACGCCGGACTTCTTCCTCTTCAACGCGGACGGTCGGCTCGTCTACCGGGGTCAGCTCGACGGCGCCCGCCCGGGCAACGACGTTCCGGTGAGCGGGCACGACCTCCGCGCTGCCCTCGATGCCATCCTCGTCGGCACGCCGGTGCCCGAGCCACAGAGTCCCAGCCTTGGTTGCGGCATCAAGTGGAAGCCGGGCAACGAACCCGTGTACGTCGCGCCGGGATACGAGGCAGTTGGCCCGTAGGATCGGTGGCCGCGAAACCTCCGGCTCGTCGTCCCGTCCGGGCACGCTGCTACGATGGCCCGGTGTCCGCCCACTCCTTCAGGGGAGGCTGGGAGGCGGAACAAGAGCTGAGGGGGGCGCGACATGGCGGATGCGACGACGACGATCCTGAACAAGCCGGCATGGGTCGACCTGTCGAGCTCCGATCCGACCGCATCACGCGAGTTCTACGCCAGCCTGTTCGGGTGGGACATCACGGTCTCGGCGGATCCGCAATACGGCGGGTACGCGATGGCGAAGATCGGCGACAAGGACGTGGCCGGCATCGGACCCACGCAGTCGCCCCAGGCCCCGACCGCCTGGATGCTCTACATCGGCACCCACGACGCCGAGGTTCTGGCCGCCAAGGTGCAGGCCGGCGGCGGCACGGTCATCGCGCCGCCCTTCGATGTCGCCGACCTGGGCCGCATGGCCGTGTTCCAGGATCCCACCGGAGCGTTCATCTCGGCGTGGCAACCGGTGAGCATGGGCGGCTTCTCCACCGACGGGCCAAACACGTTCGGTTGGGCCGAGCTCAACTCGCGCGGCATCGAGAAGGCCATCCTGTTCTACAGCCACGTGTTCGGCTGGACCCCGTGGGGTACAAGAACTCGATCAGTCGGCCCGCCGAAGTGGTCGCTGGTTGAGCATCGCCCGGCATGACCTATCGCCGTCATGAACCGCATTGGTTTTCGTGGAGGCACCCCACCCGACGGGTTGGACTCAAGCCGCGGCGCCAAGCGAGAGGCGAACATCGGCGCGCCATTCTGCTGCGCAGGCAGAGCTCGTGGGGCGAAAGGTCGGAGGCTCAAGTGGATTAGAGCCGGTCGTTCCCGCATGTCGGATCGAGGTCCCGGATTGGCTTGCCCAAGCCCTTCGCGGCGCGGCATGAGTAGTCGGTCCAACTGAATGGCCGCGGCGCTTACATGACCCAGGGACTCATCCCAGCCCCCGGGCGGGAGGCACGGGGCGCGCGCTAGCCCGTGGCCAGCCCGAACAAGTGGCTGATGCCCCAGGTGAGCAGCATGGCGACCGAGCCGCCAATGACATTGCGGACGATCGGGCGCGTCTTCCGCGAGCCGGAGATCACCGCGCTCGTCCAGCCGGTGAAGAACAGCCCGACGAGCCCGACGATGACCGTGACCGGAATCCGCAGCCCGGCCGGGCAGAGCAGCATTGACGCGAGCGGCAGCAGGAAGCCCGCGGTGAACGACACCGCGGACGCGATCGCCGCGTGCCAGGGGGTGGTCAGCTCCTCCTGGTGCACGCCGTACTCGGCGCGCAGGTGGGCGGCCAGCGTGTTGTGCGCGCTGAGCTCCTCCACGACGGTCCGCGCGGTCGCCTCGGACAGCCCCTGACCACGGTAGACGTCGACCAGCTCGTCGAACTCCTCCTCGGGGGTGTGCTCCAGGTCGTGGCGTTCCTTGGAGATCAGCGCCTCCTCGGTGTCGCGCTGGCTGGACACCGACACGTACTCGCCCATGGCCATCGCCGAGGCACCGGCCAGCAGGCCGGCCACCCCGGCGAGCATGACGGCGGACAGGTTGGCGGGGTCGGCCGCCGCGACGCCGATGGTGATGCCCGCCCCGGACACCACGCCATCGTTGGCGCCCAGCACCGCGGCCCGCAGCCAGTTCAGCTTGGCGCCGAGGCCTCCGAACCCGACGGTCTCCCGGGACTCCTGCTGGTTGTCAGCGGTGCCTTCCTGCATGATGAACTCCGCACTGTGGGGGTGATCGGACGTGTGCTACGAAGCGACCTCGGCTGGATCGACTACTCTCGATGGCCGGATCAGGAAACTGGATCGGGCTCGGGTCGCGGCCGCTCGGTGACATAGCAGTAAGCATCCAGGACGAGACTCCACAGAACCTCGAGCTCGCCGAACGTCCGAGGGGTGTAGACAAGGACCATACCCTCAAGACCCATCTGGCGGGCGATCGGGTGCGGCTCCGCCCAACCGGCCTCGATCGCTTCACGTGCCCGGTCCGGTGGGAGCGTCAAATGCATGCTCCCATCAGGGTGGATGTGGGTGAACTCGCGTCCGGCGAGGATGACACCGGGCCGCACGTGGGTCACGCTTTCGTCGAGCCACAGGCCGCGAGCCCCAGGAACCGAGATGATCGTCGGCCGGTTCTGCACGCGCCAGATCGAGGCGGCCGATCGCCGAGTGGTCGGCCTCCTCGACGGCGAGATCGCCCACCGGCTCCTGACGATCCCCGGCGTCGGCCCGGCGACCGCCGCGACGCTCATGGCCGAGATCGGCGACATCGGAAGGTTCACCGACTTCGACCAGCTCCTCGCCTACACCGGGGTCCACCCAGCTGAACGAAGCTCCGGCACGAAGGGGGCGCGTCCAGAGACGTCGTGGCACATGTCAAAGGCCGGCAATAGCCACCTTCGCGCCGCCGCCTACCGGATGGCCGTGGTCGGCGTCCAGCACAACCCGGTCATCGCCGCCCACTACGCACGGAAGCGGGCCGCCGGCAAGAGTCCGATGAACGCCCTCGGCCACTGCATGCGCAAGGCACTCAGCCTCGTCTGGGGTGTCTGGCGCAACGGCCAGGACTTCGACCCCAACTGGGGCGCCGAAGCTTGACAAGGCCCTATGGGATCTATGGCGGTGCCCTATCAGGCGCGACGGTTGTCCACGTGCTCCACCGGCTCTGTGACGCCAGCGGAGTTCCCCGGATTCGGGTCCACGACCTCCGTCACCTCCATGCGACGGTGCTGGGTCAGGCTGGCCTCAGCGATCCAGTGCGGATGGCGATCATGGGGCACGCCACCCGGGAGATGACCGACCACTACAGCCACGTCACACCCACATCGAGGGAGGCGGCGGAGGCCATCGACGCCTTCTTCGGCAGGGACGTGGATGCTCCGGTGGATGCTATTGGGGCTGTTTGAGCGCGAAACACGCACGAGTATGCCCACACTCTGGATCAGGGGATTGAAGGTTCGAATCCCCATCTGTTCTTGTCCCGACGCGGGGCGATCTGAGAGTGTGAGACGCGCATAACTCGACGTCGCTGGCATCGATCCGCGAGCGTGACGGATAGCGCAGGCGGCAGAGGGCTCCTAAGACCGGCGCGTCTGCCATTCCGCCACTCGCCCAAGGGTGAGTCTAGCGGGTGGGAGCCCCCGGACCCCGACCTTCGACGCGAGAACGGATCTGCTCCTCCCGACTCGCCACGTCGTCCGGCGACCCGGTCAACAGGCGTTTCACGATCGCCCGGCCCACCTGGGAAGCGAGCGGGACGCCGCCCGCGAGAAGGACCCTCCGCAATAACCGCGATTCGCTCTTCCGGTTCGTGTCGACGAAGGCCGCGAACTCTCGCTCCAGGGCCCCGCGCACCCTGGCCCCGTCGTCGCCGAGCCCGCGGACCGCCTTCTCGACCTGCTCGGGGAGGAGGCTCGGTGGGAGCGGCTCGGGAGCGCCGACGATGCGCCGCTTGACGGAGCGAAACACCCTCCGGGGCCCGCCGAGGACGACGAAGGCCGTCCCGGCGGCCGCTGCGGCCGTCCTGCCCGTGTTCCGTCGGACTTTGGCCCGGACGTCAACCGCGGCCCGGGCGGTGGCTTCGAGGCGGACGAGCTCGTCGCCGAGCGCGGACCGTGCCGCGGCGACCTCGTCCAGGGCCGCCCGGGCGGCCGGGTCCGCGGGCTGCGTCGGGATGGAGACGTCCGTCATGTCGCGTCCCCCTTCCTGCCGGGAAGGCGCGATTTCACGAAGGCCATCGTCTCCTCCGCCGCGGCCATCGACGCCGACGGCGTGAAGCGCCGCTTCAGGTCCTCCCAGTCGTAGTTCCGGAGCGCCAGGGCGGCCAGCACGGGCCATGCGACCAGGGTCACCATGACGCCGAGCGCCGCGCCGACCTGGAGGCTGAAGCTGATCGCGGTGATTGCCCCGAACAGCGCGCCGACCACCACCCCGCCGACGAAGCCGCCGATGGCGCCCCCGACGCCGCCGGCCCGGGCACCGCCGAGGATGCCGAGGAGCGCGAACACCGTGCCCCACAGGGCGAGCCCCACGATGAGCGGCCGGACCCCCGCATCGACTGGCGACGCCATTGACTGCCCGATCGCCGCGTAGGCGGCGTTGGGCCAGGCCAGGCCGAGGACCGTGCCGACGGCGATGCCGATCACGATCGCGACCAGGAGCGTCCCGGCGATGTACGCCCGCGAGACGCGGAGCGCGCCGAGAACGAGCGCGACGGCCGTCGCGATGGAGAAGAGGGCGCCGTGGAGGATCCCCCACCCCATCGACCCGAAGATCCATTCGCCCAGGAACAGCGCGATCCCGACGGGGACGAGGAGGCCGACGTAGGCGACGAGCGCGAGCGCCAGGCCGACCTGGATGGCGACCTGCTTGGCGTCGTCGACGATGACCGCGAGCTCGGCCTTGGCGAGGTCGACGTGGGCAGTCGCGAGCCGGCGGCCGGCACCGACCGTGCGGCGAGCCTGCTCGCGGAGGCCCGGCGGGCGGCCGGACGTCCCGCCGGCGGGCGGATCGGGGGCCGCGGGCTGGGTGGGCGTCTCTGGTGCTGCGGTCGCCGAGCCTTCCTCGGCGGTGCGCGCGCGCGACGACTCCGCGCCGTCGCCGGGGGCCGGCGGAACGATCGGCTGGTCGGGGCCGGCGGACGCCGCCTGCGGGTCGTCGCCGGGTTCGTTCGGGCTCAGATGCCACCTCCGGGGGCCGGGAAGTCGTTCGTCGCGATCATACCCCGCCGGTGGGCCCGCCCGGGCACCCGGGGTCGCCGGCGGCGCGGGACCCGGCCGGCGCACGGGGAGGGTGCGCCGGCCGGGTCAGAGGCCCTTGGCGAGGAGGTAGGAGAGCTCGTTCCAGCGCAGGTGGTCGCGGAACGCGTCGATCGAGGTGTGCTCGCCGATGGCAAGGAACTCGATCCCGGACATCGCGGCGAAGTCCCGGAGATGCTCGGTCGTCACGTCGTAGCCGAGGCTGGTGTGATACGAGCCGCCCGCGTAGATCCAGGCCGCCGCGTTCGTCCGGAGGTCCGGCCGCGGCTTCTACAGCGCCCGGGCGACGGCCAACTTCGGGAGGTCCTCGTCGGGCGGGACCATGTCCACCACGCTCGCCACCATCCGAAAGTGCTGCCCCGTGTCGGTGATGCAGGCTACAACCCGCCGGCCCGACGTGGGCGTTGAAGACGAGCCGGACCGGGTCGGCCTTGCCGCCGATCCCGAGCGGGTGGAGGTGCAGGAGAGGGCAGCCGGCGAATCTCGTCGGAGCTGGTCACGACGGGCTTGAAGACGATTCGCATCGGGAGGGCCGTGGCGGCATCGAGGGCTGTTGCGATCGCCTTCGAGTGCTCGGCGACCGTCTCGAGAGTCTCGGGGCCATAGAGGTGCTCGTTCCCGGTGACGAACTAGACCTCGTAGGCGTTGAGATTCAGTCTTGATGACTCCTTGGGCTCTGCGGCACGTGCTTCCTGTGGGCGAGGGGTTGCGATGTGGAGGCTAGCGTCGCTCGCCCGCTACTGGCCGTAAACGTTCATGTAGCGCTCGTGGAGCTTGGCAACGTCCTCGGCCGGGATGACGTCCGGGACGCCGAGCTGGAGTGCCATCCAGACGGTGGCGGCGACGTCCTCGACCATCACGGCCGACTTGACCGCGGCCTCGGCCGTCGGGCCGACGGTGAAGACGCCGTGGTTCTTGAGGAGCACGGCCGACGAGTTGCCGATGTGCTCCACCACCTGGGCGCCGATCGCCTCGCTGCCGATCAGGGCGAAGCCCGCGCACGGGATCTCGACCCCGAACTCATCGGCGATCGCGGTCAGGTAGACCGGGATCGACCGCCCGACTGCCGCGAAGGCAGTCGCGTATCGCGAGTGCGTATGCACGACACCGTTGACGTCCGGCCGGTGGCGGTAGATGTAGAGGTGGCTCCACGTGTCGGAGGAGGGCTTCAGGTCGCCCTCCACCTGGTTGCCGTCGAGGTCGAGGACGACCATCTTGTCGGCGGTCAGGTCCTCGTAGCGGACGCCCGACGGCTTGATGGCGACGAGGCCGGTCTCGGGGTCCCGGACGCTCACGTTGCCGCCGGTCCAGACCACCAGGTTGTGGCGCGGAAGCTCCTGGTGCAGCCGCGCGAGCTCGACCTTCTGCGCTTCGAGCATCGGATCAGGCCTCGGGACCTGGCCTGCCGGCCCGTGCCTGGGATCGAAGCGCCTTGAGGGTCTTCATCACGTTGTTCCCGCCCCGGCCGAAGTAGTCGTGGAGCTTGACGTACTCGCGGTAGAGGGGGTCGTACGCGACGCGGTTGGCCTCGATCGGCTCGAAGACGCGGTCCTTGAGGCGCGCCATCGCGCGCGACGCGTCGGCGATCGTGGCGTAGCCGCCGGCCTCGGCGCCAGCCGCAACCGCCCCGAACATCGCCGAGCCGAGGGCGGACGTCTGAGACGACGCGCTCACCTTGAACGGCCGGCCCGTCACGTCCGCGTAGATCTGCATGAGGAGCGGGTTCTTCTCCGGCAGGCCGCCGCACGCCACCATCTCGTGGACCGGGACGCCGTTCTCCTCGAACGTCTCGATGATGATCCGGGTGCCGTAGGCGGTCGCCTCGATCAGCGCCCTGTAGATCTCCTCTGGCTTCGTCGCCAGCGTCGCGCCGACCAGGAGCCCCGTCAGGTCGGCGTCGACCAGCACGGACCGGTTGCCGTTCCACCAGTCAAGCGCCAGGAGCCCGGACTCGCCCACGGCCAGGCGAGTCGCCTTCTCACCGAGGAGGCCGTGAACGTCGATCCCGCGGTCGCGGGCCTCGCGCTCGTACGACTCGGGGACGCAGTTCTCGGTGAACCACGCGAAGTGGTCTCCGACGCACGACTGGCCGGCCTCGTACCCAAAGAAGCCCGGGATGATGCCATCCTCGACATAGCCGCACATGCCGGGGACGACCTTCTCCTGGTCGCCGAGCACCATGTGGCAGATCGAGGTGCCCATGATCATGACCATCCGCCCGGTCTCGGTCACGGTCGCCGCCGGAACGGCGACGTGGGCGTCGACGTTGGCGATCGCCACGGCGATGCCGGGCCGGAGGCCGGTCCAGGCGGCCGCCTCCCCGGTCAGGCCCCCGGCCCGCTCCCCGATCGGCGTGATGACGCGGGTCATCTTCTCGTCGATGACGTTGGCAAAACGCGGGTCAAGCGCGCCGAAATAGGCGGCATCCGGGAAGCCCTCGCGCTTGGACCAGAGCGCCTTGTAGCCCGCGGTGCAGGAGTTGCGGGTCTCGACGCCCGTCAGCCGCCAGACCACCCAGTCGGCCGCCTCGAGGAGCCGGTCGGCTTCGGCATAGACCTCCGGGGCCTCATCGACGATCTGGAGCGCCTTGGAGAAGAACCACTCGGACGAGATCTTGCCGCCGTACCGGTCGAGCCAGCCCTCGTTCCGCTCACGCGCCACCGCGTTGATCCGATCCGCCTCCGGCTGGGCGGCGTGGTGCTTCCAGAGCTTGACCCACGCGTGCGGGTTGGCACGGAAGGCCGGCAGCGTGCAGAGCGGCGTGCCGTCCGCCTTCGTCGGCAACATCGTGCAGGCGGTGAAGTCGACACCGATCCCGATCACGTCGGCCGAGTCGATGCCCGCGGCCTTGACGACCGCCGGGATGGTGACCTGAAAGACGCGGAGGTAGTCGTCGGGGTCCTGGAGCGCCCAATCGGGCTCGAGGCGCACGGTCCTGTCGTCGAGCGGCAGCGCCTCGTCGATGACGCCGTGCGAGTACGGGTAGACGTGCGTCGCCAGCTCGCGGCCGTCGGCCACGTCCACGAGAACCGCCCGGCCGGACTCCGTCCCGAAGTCCACTCCGATCGTATACCTGCTCACGGTTCCTCCTGCCGAACTGCCGCTGCCTCGTCGATGGGTCAAGCCGCCGACCCGTGGGGGCCGAGCCCGCTCCGCCGCGCCAAGCGTGCGCGGCCTGCCGTCGACGGTACGGGGTCGCGCCGTCGGCGCTGCCCGTTATCGTTCCCGCTAACGTTCACCTAGGGTACGCTTTGCGGGCGATGAGGCGAGGGGTGGCGTTCGCGGTGTACGCTCGTGGAGCGCAGATCGGCCGCTTCCGGCAGGCCCTGCCGACGCCGATCGCCGCAGAAGAGTTCGCCGCATGATCGGGCCCGTGACCGCCGCCGAGCTTGGGGGCTTCTCGTTGTTCCGCGGGTTGCCCGACGAGGACCGCACAGCGCTCGCCACCGTCGCCGAGCGACGGGAGCTGGCCGACGGCGCGAATCTTTACGCCGAGGGCGGTCCCGCGCTCGAGCTGTACCTGGTCGAGCGTGGCCAGGTCACCCTGCGCGTGTTCCGCGAGGGCCACACGATCATCGTGGGGACCTTTGGGCCGAATGAACCGCTCGGCTGGTCGTGCCTGCGCGAGGACCCGGTGGCGCTCACGACGGCGCGCGCGAGCGGCCCGTTGCGCCTGATCGCGATCCCCGCGGAGCCGCTGCTCGCGCTCATGTCCTCGGGCTCCGCGGTCGGCCGAACGCTCGTGCAGCGCTTCCTGAACGTGGCGGCACTGAACCTGGCCGCCACGCGCGAGCAGATCGTTCGCCACGGTCGCGAGGGCGTGATCACCGGCGGCTGACGCCGGTCCAGGGCCGCCCCGGCGCCGCTCGACAGACGTCCGGAGCGAACGGCGCCGCGCAGCGGCTCGTGGGTCGGCCGGATGGTCAGCTGATCGTCAGCACCGGCTGCTGCCGGGCGGCGCGCACGCTCACGCGCGCGGCAACGGTCTTGGCGAGCGCGGTCAGCGCCTGCGCCGCGACGCCCGGCTCGCGCTGGGCGACCGCCGGGATGCCGGCGTCGCCGCCCTGGCGGACGGTGATGTCGAGCGGCACGCCGCCCAGGAACTCGACGTCGTGCTCGCGCGCGAACCGCTCGCCGCCGCCGCGCCCGAAGATCTCGGTCGCCTCGCCGCAGTGCGGGCAGACGAACGAGCTCATGTTCTCCACGAGGCCGATGACCGGGACGCTCATCCGGGCGAACATCGCAAGCGCCTTCTCCACGTCGACGATGGCCACCTGCTGTGGGGTCGTCACCAGCACCACCCCGGAGATCGGGACGGCCTGGGCCAGCGTCAGCTGCGCGTCGGAGGTGCCGGGCGGCAGGTCGACGACGAGGTAGTCCAGGTCGCCCCATGCCACGTCGCGGAGGAACTGCTGGATTGCGCCGCCGACGAGCGGCCCGCGCCAGACGATCGGCTGGCCGTCCGGGACGAAGAAGGCGATCGAGATGACCTTCACGCCGTAGCGCTCCAGCGGCACGATCTTGTTGTCCGCGTTTGCCTTCGGCGCGCCCTCGAGCCCCATCATGAGCGGGATGTTCGGCCCGGTGATGTCGGCGTCCAGGAGGCCCACCGACGCCCCGGCCTGGGCCAGCGCGACCGCGAGATTCGCGCTTACCGTGCTCTTCCCGACGCCGCCCTTGCCGGACGCGACGGCGACGATGTTCTTGACGCCCTCGAGCAGCTGCGGGCCCGCGGCCGGTGCGGCTCGCCGGACCATCGCGCCCCACGTGATCGTGGCCTCTCCGACGCCGATTGCGGCGAGCGCGGCGCGGGCGTTCCGCTCGATCTCGTCCTTGAGCGGGCAGGCCGGGGTGGTCAGCTCGATCGTGAGGGCCACGTCGGCGCCGTCGATCGTGATCCCCTTCACCATGTTGAGGGTCACGAGATCGCGGCCCAGCTCGGGCTCCTGGACGGTGCGCAGGGCGTCGAAGATCGCCCCCTCGGTCAGCGTGGTCATCTGGCGGATCAATCCTCACGGGGCGCCGGCCGGCGCAGGCTGGAGGCCGCGGAGCTGGGCGCCGGGCTGTCGCATCGTACCCTGCATCCCGCGACCACGCCCCTGGCCAGGTCCCCGGGACCGGCTGCCCGATGCCTCATGAGGCACCCAATTCGCGCATCGCCTCTCAGTGCGGCAACGGAATTCGTCGCGAGATGGCCGCCGGACGACGAAAGACGCGCGCCCGACGACGCAGTTGACACGTGTTTCGCTGGGCAATACGATCCGCGCCGCCTGCCGCGGCACGGTAGCATGCGCGCCACACGTGCCCGGGGATCGCGTGGGCGCGACCGCGCGCCCGCCCGACACCGGGCATCGCCCATCCGGCATGAGGAGCGACGAGTCCCCAGTGACGACCGAGGTTGCAGTCCGGCTCGTAGACGTCGTCAAGAAGTTCGGCGACGTGGCGGCCGTCGACCGGATCAGCCTGGAAGTCCGGGACGGCGAGTTCTTCTCGCTGCTGGGCCCGTCGGGCTGCGGCAAGACGACCACCCTCCGGATGATCGGCGGCTTCGAGGAGCCGACGTCGGGGTTGATCGAGCTGCAGGGCAAGGACGTGACCTGGCTGCCGCCGTACCGGCGCAACGTCAACACCGTCTTCCAGAACTACGCCCTCTTCCCGCACCTCACCATCTTCGAGAACGTCGCGTTCGGCCTGCGGCGCAAGGGCGGGCTGAAGGACGCCGAGCTCCAGAGCCGCGTCACGGAGATGCTGCGGCTCGTGGAGCTGCCGGGGTTCGAGAAGCGCAAGCCCACCCAGATCTCGGGCGGCCAGGCACAGCGCGTGGCGCTGGCGCGTGCCCTGATCAACCGGCCGGCGGTGCTCCTCCTCGATGAGCCGCTCGGGGCGCTCGACCTGAAGCTGCGGAAGCAGATGCAGCTGGAGCTCAAGCGGATCCAGCAGGAGGTCGGGATCACGTTCATCTACGTGACCCACGACCAGGAGGAGGCGATGACGATGTCGGATCGCATCGCCGTCATGCTCCGCGGCCACTACGAGCAGCTGGCGGACCCGGAGACCCTCTACGAGCGACCGCAGACCCGCTTCGTCGCCGGCTTCCTGGGCGTCTCCAACCTTCTGACCGGAACCGTCCTCGAGCTGGGCGAGCCGTACGCGAGCGTCCGGCTCGCCGACGACGCCGTCGTCCGAGTTCCGGCCTCCACCGTGCGGGGAACCGCCGACGTCGAGGTCGGGGTCCGCCCGGAGAAGATCCGGTTGTACGGAATGGACGTGGAGCCACCGTCCGACCTGAACGTGCTGAGCGGGACGATCCGCGACGCCTCCTACATCGGGGTCAGCACCCAGTACGTCATCGAGACGCGGAACGGCAGCCACGTCTCCGTCTATGAGCAGAACGTGGAGCGAACCATCCACGGGTCACTCCACCGACCCGGCGAGGCCGTCCACCTCGGCTGGTCGCCCGATCACACGTTCGCGGTGGGGCCGTCCGTCGCAGAGGCACCGGCAGGAGAGTAGCGACCGGTCGGAGGGCGCCGACCGCAAGCCCAGGAGGAGCACCATGTCCGAGCAGAACCCGTCGCTTCTGAGCCGCGCGATGACGCGCCGTCGCATGCTCCAGGGCAGCGCGCTTGCCGGCGTGGCTGCCTTCCTCGCGGCGTGCGGCACCGCGGCCCAGTCCACGGCGCCCTCGGCGGCACCGTCGGCGGCGGCCTCCACCGCTCCGTCGGTGGGAGCCAGCGCGAGCCCGGTTCTCTCGCCCACCCCCGTCCCCAGCCCCGCAGCTGTCCTCAACTTCGCGAACTGGCCGCTCTACATCGACCAGGACACGTCCAACCCGCCGAAGTCCCCGACGCTCGACGAGTTCACCAAGAAGTACGGGACGAAGGTCAACTACAAGGAATCCATCAACGACAACGAGCAGTTCTTCGGCACGATCCAGCCCGTCCTCCAGGCGGGCCAGGACACCGGCTGGGACCTGATCGTGATGACCGACTGGATGGCCGCCAGGATCATCACGCTCGGCTGGACGGAGACGATCGACACGGGCAACGCGCCCAACTTCGTGGCCAACGAGAACGACGGCTACAAGGGCCTGTCCTGGGATCCCAACAACGACAAGCGGGCACCCTGGCAGTCCGGCATGACCGGCCTCGGCTTCGACTCGAAGGTCGCCGGCAACGTCACGGCCACGGCGTCCATGTGGCAGAACGATCCCCGCTGGACGGGCAAGGTCTGGATGCTGACGGAGATGCGCGACACGGTCGGGCTGACCATGCTGAAGCTGGGCCTCGACCCGGCGACCGCGACCCAGGCGAACTGCGACGCGGCGATCGCGGAGATCAAGAAGGCGACCGACGCCGGGATCGTCCGGAGCTTCCTCGGCAACGAGTACAAGCAGAAGCTCATCAGCGGCGACCTGGTGCTCGGGTTCGCCTGGTCCGGCGACATCATCCAGGCCCAGCTCGAGAAGTCCACCCTCAAGTTCAACATCCCCACCGAAGGCGGGATGCTCTGGACGGACAACATGCTCATCCCGAAGGGAGCCCAGCACAAGTACACGGCTGAGCTGATGATCAACTGGGTCTACGACCCGAAGATCGCGGCCCAGATCGCCGCGTACGTGCAGTACGTCTCCCCGGTGAAGGGCTGCGCCGAGGAGCTCGCCAAGAACCCCGACAAGACGGTCTCAGTGCTTGCCAAGAACCCGCTGATGTTCCCGGACAGCGCCACGCTTGCCCAGACGCACATCTTCGCGGCGCTCTCCGAGACCGACGCGACGTACTTCAACAACGCGTTCCAGGGCGTGTCCGGGCAGTAGCCCCGGGAGACGAACGGGCGGCCGGCATCCGCCGGCCGCCTCAACCGGCCCGTCCGGGCCCACAAAGAGGGAGAGCGTGGGCGCCCTTCTCCGCCGCTACCGGTCCGTCGTCCCGTACCTGCTCCTTGCGCCGGGCATCGCGTGGCTGTTCGTCTTCTACCTGTACCCCGCCATCCAGATGTTCATCACGTCGTTCTGGAGCGGCTCGCTGGAGCAAGGCTACACGTTCAGCCTGTCGAACTGGACCAACTACACGACGGCCCTCTCGCGCTACCAGGACCAGTTCATCCGGTCGATCTTCTTCGCGGGCGGCGCGACGATTCTGACGTTCTTGATCAGCTTCCCGCTCGCCTACACGATCGCCTTCCGGGGCGGGCGGTACAAGAACCTCCTCCTCTTCCTGGTGGTCGCCCCGTTCTTCACGAGCTTCCTGCTGCGGGTCATCTCGTGGGGCACGATTCTCGGCGACGACGGGCTGCTCCTGGGTCCGCTCAAGAGCGCCGGGCTGGTGGGCGAGGACGTGCGGATCCTGGCCACCCCGATCGCCGTGATCTCGGGGATCGCCTACAACTTCCTGCCCTTCATGACGCTCCCGATCTACGTCAGCCTCGAGAAGATCGACCGGCGCCTGCTGGAGGCCGGGCAGGACCTCTACGCGACCCCCGTCAGCACGTTCCGCAAGATCACCCTCCCGCTGGCCCTGCCGGGCATGTTCGCGGGGACCCTCCTGACGTTCATCCCCGCGATGGGCGACTACGTGAACGCGGAGCTGCTGGGCCAGACCCCGAACACGAAGATGATCGGGAACGTCATCCAGAGCCGCTTCCTGGCCGTCAACGACTACCCGACGGCGGCCGCGCTCAGCTTCATCCTGATGGCCGGCATCCTCGTTGCCGTGGCCGTCTACGCCCGGATCCTGGGCACCGAAGAGCTCATGAACGCGACGATCTAGGCGATGACCACGCTGACGCTCGACGCCCCGCGCCTGCGCACGCCGGGCACCCCCGCCCAGCGCACCCGGCGCTGGCTCAGCCAGAACGGCCTCTACGTGTACACGATCGCGGCGATCGTCTACCTGATGCTGCCGATCGCGGTCATGATCGCCTACAGCTTCAACCGCCCGCTCGGCAAGACGAACTTCTCGTGGCGTGAGTTCAGCTTCGACGCCTGGCTCCACCCGTTCGCGCCCCTGGGGCTGGAGGACGCCGTCGCGGCGAGCCTTCGGATCGCGTTCATCAGCACGCTCGTGGCAACGATCCTGGGGACGCTCATCGCCCTGGGCCTGACCCGCTACCGGTTCCGCGGCCAGTCCGGCACGAACCTGTTCATCTTCCTGCCGATGGCCACGCCGGAGATCGTCCTGGGTGCCTCGTTGCTCACCCTGTTCGTCTCGCTGGGCTGGGCGCGCAACGAGACCACGATCCTCATCGCCCACATCATGTTCAACATCAGCTACGTCGTCGTGACCGTCCGCGCCCGGATCTCCGGCTTCGACCGGCGCCTCGAGGAGGCTGCGATGGACCTGGGCGCGACCGAGATGGTCACGTTCTGGAAGGTCACCTTCCCGCTGATCCTGCCCGGCATCATGGCCGCCGCGCTCCTGGCCTTCAGCCTCTCGATCGATGACTTCGTCATCACGAACTTCACCGCGGGCCAGACCGTGACCCTGCCCATGTACATCTACGGGGCCTACCGAGTGGGCGTCCCCGTCCAGGTCAACGTGATCGGCACGATCATCTTCGGCACCGCGGTCGGCGCCGTCCTGCTGAGCACCCTGCTCCAGCGACGCGACCGCGCCCGCTGAGCCGGCGTACCGGCGCACCCGGCATCGAAGCGCAAGGAGCCCCGCCATGGTCGACACCGCACCCGCCCCGGGGCGGTCAGCGCTTCCGGATCGGTCGGTGGTGCCCGCGGTCTGGTCACGCATCACGAACCTGGTGGTCGACCGCGGCGAAGGCAGCTGGCTGATCACGACCGACGGCGAGCGGTACCTCGACTACAGCTCAGGGATCGGTGTCACGAACACGGGACACGCCCATCCACGAGTCGTGGCCGCCGTGCAGGCCCAGGCCGCGAAGCTGCTCCACGGCCAGCAGAACATCGTCTACCACGAACCGGGCCTGCGCCTGTACGACCGGCTCCGGACGCTGCTTCCGGGCGGGCCCTGGCAGGCGTTCCTGGCGAACTCCGGCGCGGAGGCGGTCGAGGCGGCCGTGAAGCTGGCGCGCGCCGCCGCCGGCCGACCGGTCGTGCTCGTCTTCCGGGGCGGCTACCACGGGCGGACCGCCCAGACCATGGCCCTGACGACGGCCAAGAACGTCTACCGCGCGGACTTCGAGCCGCTTCCAGGGTCGGTCTACGCGACTGCCTACCCCTACTGCTACCGGGCCCCGGGCGGCGGGCACGCGGCGGACGCCGCCTGCACCTGCGACTGGGAGGCCGAGCTCGACCTCACGCTCCACACGCTCACCTACCCGGAGCACGTGGCGGCGATCATCGTGGAACCTGTCCTTGGCGAGGGCGGCTACATCGTCCCGCCGCCGGGCTTTCTTCCGCGCCTCCGCGAGATCACCCGCCAGCACGGGATCCTGCTGGTCGCCGACGAGGTCCAGACGGGCTTCGGCCGCACGGGAGAGATGTTCGCGGTGCGCCACTGGGACGTGGAGCCGGACATCCTCGTCTTCGCCAAGGGCGTGGCGTCCGGGCTCCCGCTCTCCGGGATCATCGCCCGGGAGGACCTCATCGCGAAGTGGCGTCCGGGCGCCCACGGCGGCACCTACGGGGGCAACGTGGTCGCCTGCGCGGCGGCCAACGCGACCCTCGACGTGATCCAGGACGAGGGCCTGGTCGCCAACGCGCGGGACCGCGGCACCCAGCTCCTCGAGGGTCTCCGCGGCCTGGCCGCCGGGCGGCCCGCGATCGGCGACGTCCGGGGGCTCGGGTGCATGGTCGCCATGGAGTTCGTGCGGCCCGGCGTCGGTGACGGGCGCGTCCCTGACCCGGAGCTGACGCGGCGGGTGATCGCGGAGGCGCTCGACCGGCGGCTCATCGTCCTGTCGGCGGGCTCCTATGCCCAGGTCATGCGGATCATCCCGCCGCTCGTGACGACGCCGGCCGAGGTCGACACCGCGGTCCGGATCATCGGACAGAGCCTGGCAGCCGCCGGGGCGTGAGCCCGGGCGGGCGGCGGCCCCAGGCCCCTCGTCGCGCGCCGTGCCTCAGGTGCCGCCCGCAAGGCGCCGCAGCAGCTCCTTGTGCAGGTGGCCGTTGCTGCCGATGAACGACGGGGCGTCGATCCGTCGCTCGCCGTGCACGTCGGTGACGCGGCCGCCCGCCTCCTCGATCAGCACCTGCGGCGCGGCGAGGTCCCACGCGTGCATTCCTGTCTCGAACATCGCCTCGGCGGCGCCGTCGGCGACGAGCGCGTAGCCCCAGAAGTCCCCGAAGCCCCGCTCGCGCCACGCCGCGGAAAGCGTCGCGTCGAAGCCCGGCATCAGGCCGCTCGCCACGGTGTCCCTCCCGCTCCCGTAGAGCAGGTGCGCGTCGGTGATCTCGCTGACCCGCGAGACGTGGAGCCGGCGCTCGCCGTCCAGCCCGCGGCTCCAGGCGCCCATCCCGCGCGCCGCGTACCAGCGCTCCCGCATCGCCGGCGCGGAAATCACCCCCACCTGCAGCTCCCCGTCCATCTCCACCGCGAGCAGCGTCCCGAAGAGTGGCACGCCCCGCATGAAGTTGTGGGTTCCATCGATCGGGTCGATGTACCAGCGGATCCGGCCCTCGCCGGCCTCCTCTCCGTACTCCTCGCCCACCAGGCCGTGCGTCGGAAACGCGGACCCGATCCGTCCCCGGATCTCGCGCTCGATCAGCTGATCTGCGATCGTGACGAACGTGCGGTCCGGCTTTCGGCTGACCGCGATGTCGCGCCGGAAGTGCGCCAGCGCCAGCGCGTCCGCCGCGTCGCACGCCCCGTGCGCGAACTCGAGCCACGCGCGGAGGTCCGCCTGGGGCGCCCGGCGGCGGCCGGCTGACCAGGCGGGCCCGAACGTCCCGGCCGCGTCACCCACTCCGCTCACGCCCGGATCCACGAAGGGGCGCTGGCCCTGAGGAACATCACCATCGAGCTGCCATCCTCCGTCACGGGCGCGATCGCGCCGAAAGGCGATCCCCGTCCGGTCAGCGCCCGACGGTCGTTGCCAGCGCCTCCGGCATCGGCCGATGCCACGCGGGCGTCGTGATGAAGCGGAGCAGGCTCGTGGTCCCGGCCATCTTCAGCTGGTCGAACAGGAACGCGATCTTGGCTCCCTGCGAGGCAAGGATCTCATCCTTCGTCGGGAGCTCCCAGATCTGGCGCTTGAACGGACCGATCGCCTTCTTGCGGGTCGTGTAGACGAACTGGGTGTCGGTCATCCCGGGCTTGCGCTCGTCGGCCGCGTTCGCGAAGCACCAGTCCTCGATCTCGCGGTGGAGCTCCGCCGGGAACGCGGGATGCTCGTAGAGCGCGTTCTGGAAGCCGGTCGCGAGGTGGATCTCGGCCGTCTCGACGCCCGCGAAGCGGTGGAACAGCTCGTCCGGAAGCGTGCTCGCGCCGTGTTGCACCGCGCCGGCAGCGCCGTAGGTCCGGGCGACCTCGCCGAGCACGCGGAGCACCTCGAAGTCGAGCTTTACCGCGGCGACGCCGCCGCCGGGGAGCGGCACGCCACCGTGGCTCGTGCCGGTCTGGACGCTCACCTTGCTGACGCCAATCGCGCCGGGGCGGCGCGCATCGAGCTCCAGGCGGTAGCCGTCCAGGTACGCGCGCAGCTCCGCTTCGTTCGAGTTCTGCTTGCCGACCTCGCCGATCTCTCCGCCGACGCTGATCGTGACGCCCGCCGGCTCGAGGTTGCGGATGAGCGCGGTGATCTCGGCCGCGCGGGTGTAGTTGACCTTCTGCTCGGCGTCGACCGTCGGCTGGGCGAGATCGACGAGCGTGGAGCTATCCACGTCGATGTTGAGGTAGCCGGCCGCCAACGCGTCGCGGCAGGCCTTCCGGATCTCCTCGGTCATCGCCTCCGGGTCGGCCGAGTACTTCTTCGCGTTGAACTGGTAGTGGTCGCCCTGGATGAAGACGGGTCCGTGCCAGTCCGCCGCGATCGCGCCCGCCAGGATGTTCGGCGCGTACTCGAAGACGCGCTGGTACGTGTAGGTCTGCTCCGAGCGTGCCAGCTCGAGGATGACCGGCCCGACGGACTGCTGCTTCGCGGTGGCGAAGATCGTGCGCGCCATGTCGAAGGTCTGGGCCCGCAGGTTGATGGCGGGCACCGTGAACCCGGAGACCTCGCCCCGGCTGCGGGCAGCGTAGAGCTCGTGGATGCTCGCCGACGGGGCGCCCAGCTCCTGGCTGGCCTCCCAGATCAGCCAGCGGGCCGCCTCGACGGTCGCCGGATCCTTCGAGAACGTCTGGGTCCAGGCGAGGTCGTGGACGGTCCGGGCGCGGAACGCCGCCACGTCCGTCACGCCCAGGCGGCCGCCCTCGAGCCGGGCGGCTCCCTCGAGGAGCGCAACGAGCCCCGGAACGGTTTCGGCGACGGTGGCCATCGGCGAGTCCTCCTGGCGTTGACGGGCGGCGGGGCTCCCCGCGTGCGTGCATTGGATGGGACGCCGCGGTATCGCCGGCCCAACGCCGGTGGCACCTGCGGCGGGTCCATGGTACGCCGCCGGGCGTGCCTTCCTCCCCGTCCGGGCGGCCCGTCCTCCGGGGGCCGAAGGGAGCGCAGCGGGCCAGGCGCGTCTCAGGCGCCGGCGACCGGGTCGGCTCCTGGCTCGGCGCCGTCCCATGCCGCGACCGCGGCCCGACCCACATCGCGCAGTCGGTACGATCCGCGCTCCACCCGCTCGAACCATCCGTAGGCATTGCGGGCGAGGATCCGACCGGCATGCGGCGCCGCTCCGACCTCGCGGAGCTCCGCGACCGAGGCAGGCCCCACGCGCAGAGCCTCGGCGATCCGGACCGCTTCCTGGCGGTACGCCGTCATGATCGGAACGCGGGTGGCCCCGCCCGGCGTCGGGTGCGGGCCGGCCATGGTCACCCGATTCCCGCTTCCTGCGAAAACGCCGCGACGATCCGGTCCAGCTCGGCCGCCACGCCGTTCGGGAGCTCCGGCACGACGTGCGACGCCAGCAGCGCATCGGCCCGCTCCCGGGCGCGGGCTCGTGGTTCCGGCCGGTCGGCCGCCTCCCAGTCCTCCCACGTGCCGCGGTCGAAGAGGCGCGGTCGCCACAGCTCCCGCATGTGGGCCACCGTGTGATCCTCGGCCAGGAAGTTGCCGCCCGGCCCCACCTCGCCGATCGCCCTGACCGCGAGGTCGTCCTCGGAGACGCTGATCCCGGCCGAGAGATGCCTGAGAAGCCCGAAGATCTCGGCGTCGAGGACCATCTCGTCGAGCGCGAAGACACGGGCGGCGTGGAGCAGGCCCGCGCCCGAGAGCATCTCCGCCCCAGCCAGCAGGCTGACGAGACCCGACAGGCCGTTCTCCACGCCGGCCTGCCAGTCGGCGGCCTTCGCCCCCGGGGCAAACGTGCCGATGCTCGATGGCAGCCCGTTCGCGCGCGCCAGCTGGGCGAGGGCCGCCTGGAGGAGGAGATCCTCCGGGCCGCCGCACGCGACGAGCGCCGTCCGCAGGTCCAGCGTCGTGGAGCACGCGCCGTAGAACGTCGGCGCCCCGGGCACGAGCGTCTCGAGGATCGCGATCCCGGCCAGCACTTCCGCGTTCGACTGGACCAGGGCGCCGGCCGTCGTCGCGGGGGCAGTCGCGCAGGCGATCGGCATCACCACGAACCCAGCCGGCACACCCGCCTCTGCGTAGACGAGTGCCGCCTCGAGCGCATCTCCCTCGAACGTGAGTGGGCTCAGCGAGACCTGGAACGAGGAAAGGATGGGCCGGGCGCGGAGCGCGTCCGCGCCGCCGACGACGGCGCGGGCCATCGCCACGGCTCCGCGCGCGGCCAGCGGCGTCACCGCGGTCATGAGCTGGACGTGCTTCCGGCTGTTCGCAAGCTGAACGCGGAGCTCGTGGAGCGGACGCACCGGCGCCGGCGCGTCGCCAGCCTCCACGCCCTGCCACAGGAACGCGATCTCGGGCAGCGCGTCGGCGAGGCGGGTCACGAGCGCGAGGTCGGCGGCGGTCGATGCGCGTCGCAGGCCGGTCTGCGGGTCGAGCATCTCTGCCGCGCTGCCATCGACGGACAGGTAGCCGTGGCGCCCATCGAGCGGCAGGTCGCACGTTGGATCCCGCGCGGCCAGCAGGTACCCGCGCGGCGCCCGGGCAACCGCGGCCAGGACGAATCCAGCCGGGAAGCGGACCCGGTCGCCGTCCACCAGCGCCCCCGCCCCGGCGAGCCGCGCCCGTACCCCCGGCGACCCGACGGAAACGCCGGTCTCGGCGAGGACGCGGAGCGACGCTCCCTGCACCGCTGCAAGGGCGTCCGGCGTCAGGGGGCGAAGGGAGGGCGTCTCATCGAGTGCCAGGGCATGGATCGGCTGGTCGGACATCGCGAGCCTCCGCGCCCGTGGAGATCGATCGCCCGCGCGCGGCGGCAGGTCCGAGCCGCGCGCCGGGCTTCAGCGCTTCGACGACCCGGGCGGGCGGTTGCTCACGTGATGGGTCTTCCACTCGGAGCTGACGCCGTCCGGGGAGGCGCTGCTGCCCTGCCACCCGCACGTGCACGTCACCCGTTGGAGCTTGTGCTTGTACTCGTCGATGACGTGCTTGAAAGGCTCGTCCACGACCTTGGTGGATGTCGGGCGCTGGTTGGTCATGCGGCCTCCCGGTGGATCGCAACGGGATCACGTCGGGCAACGCCCCCCTGGGCGCCCGGGATCACGGTGTGAGCGTCGATTGTAGCCCGATTCGCCGATCTCGGCCTCAGGCCCGGAACCCGGCGGCCTCTCTCCCGACCCGCTCCGTCCGGTCCCGGTGGTCGGCCTCCAGGTCGCCCGCGCGACCCCCGGTGCGGACGGCCAGCTCCGGGTAGATCCCCCACGCAAAGTGGTCGTATTCGGAGCGTCCTGGGTCCCACGCGGCGAGGACCGCCGGGCCCAGCCGCTGGACATGGCCGCCCGCGTCGCGGGCCACCGGCCGGAGGTAATGTGCCGAGACGACGCGCGCGGGCGAGCCACCCCTGGCATCGCCCGGCTCGCCGCCGGGGCCCAGGACCAGCACGGCGCCCAGGAACGAGATCTCGTCGTCGGTGAGCCCCTGCGCGTGGAGCACCGCGAGGACGCCGGGGAAGTCTGTCGCCTCGATCGTCGCGGCGAGACCGCTCCGGCCGGTCGTCGCCGCGAGGGCGGCCCGGAGGAGTCCCGGCGGGGTCGAGATCGCGAGTGGTCCGGCGACCCGCACCAGCCGGTGCTCCGCTGCGGGGGCCGACGGGTCCGGTCGTCGATCGGCGCGGAGCGCGGCCACCAGGGCGTCGAGCAGCCCGTCGCGCGAACCGCGCCCGGGACCGCAGACGTTGACCGGGACGCCGTCCTCGAGGAGGAGCCAGGCCAGCGCGGCGAGCTCCGGATCGAGCATCCCCGCCGCGACCAGGCGGGCCAGTGGGCGTAGGCGGTCGGCGGGCGGAACCCGGGACCCGGGCGTGGCCACCTCGCCGCCCTCACGCATCACCAGCGCTCGACCATGCCCCGGGCCACGTGGTCCGCGAGCGCCATGATCGTGATCATCGGGTTCACGCCGCTCGAGGTGACGAACGCACTCGCGTCGGCAACGAAGAGGCCGGGGAGGTCGAACGCCTGGCCCGTCTCGTCCACGACCCCGCGGGCAGGATCGGCTCCCATGGCGCAGCTCGCCATCTGGTGGAACGAGATGAGCGCCATCCGGCATCGGTCAAGGCCGCGGCTGTCCATGGTGGTGGCGAACCTGTCGAGCCAGCCGCTCGCGCCCGGGATCGTGCGGGCCGGCGGCTGCTGGAGCGTCACCAGCTCGCGTGCTCCCGCGGCGGCAAGGACCTGGGCGGCGCCGAGCATCGCGGTGCGCATGTGGCCCATGTCGTACCGCGAGAGCTCGTAGTGGACCCGTGGCCGCCCGTCGCGCCCGGTCACGACGCGGCCGCCGTCGCGATCCCGCAGCAGGACGCCACATATGCTCAGGTTGGCGAGGCGCCGGATGTCGGCGCTGTGCTGGTCGGGGTTCTCCCAGCCGAACGCGCTGGCCGGCAGGGCAAAGTGGACAGGTCCCGTCTCGAACATCGCGCCGTACCCGTCGTCCTGGTCGGCGAACTGCTCCGAGCGCCGGGTCTGGAGCATGCCGCTCCAGGGCTCGACGCGCTCGTCGAAGTACCCGCCGACCGCCGACACCGGGTGCAGGCGGAGGCCCCGGCCGATCAGCGGGTTTGCCAGCCCTGACCGCTCGAGAAGGGCGGGCGTGTGGATCGCGCCGCAGGCGGCCACGACCGCGCGCGCCCGCACGGTCAACCGCACAACCCGACCGTCAGGGCGCTTCACGCTGCCCACCACGCCGACGGCTCGACCGCCCTCGCTGAGCACGCGCTCGACGTCGCAGCGAACGACGATCCGCGCGCCCGCCGTCACGGCATCGGCAAGGTACGTCTTCGCGGTCGAGTTCTTGGCGTCGGGCCGGCAGCCGTAGCCGCAGTAGCCGCATTCGCGCCCATCCGGACAACCGGTCGCGTTGCGCGGGATGACGTCCACGTGCCAGCCGCAGGCCCGGAGACCGCGCTCCAGGATCTCGTCGCGGACGCCCGGGACCGAGTTGTCAACGTTGACGCCGGATCGGGCCGACACGCGCTCGAGCGACTCCCCGAAGGCGGGCCCGGAGAAGAGCGAGAGGCCGGCCCGGAGGTCCCATTCGAGGCGTGTTGCCGCGCGCAGAGGCAGGCTCGTCGTCCAGTTGACGACCGTGCCGCCCCCGAGACAGCTGCCGGCCAGGATCGGCAGGGAGCCGCTCTGGGTCATGAGCAGGCCGCCGTCGAGGTAGCCGGCCGACAGCATGTCGCCCTCGACCTGGGTGAACTCCGCGGGGCCGAGGTTGTCGCCCTTCTCCAGGACGATGACGCTGAGCCCGGCTTCGGCCAGCACGCCTGCGGCGACACCGCCGCCCGCTCCGGAGCCGCAGACCACGACGTCGCAGTCGAGGGTCTCGTCCTCCGTCACCCCGACGGTCGAGAGCCGGCCGTCGGACGGCGGAACCAGGGGCGGCAGCGGGCCCGGATAGCCCGCGGCACGCCAGGCGGGATGAGAGCCGTCCGCCATCGGCCAGCTGTAGTACGCCACGTTGACCAGCCGCTTGAGCGCCTGGAACCCTGCCCGTCGAAGCTGGATGCGGCTGTCGGCCCACCCCCGCATGACCGCGACGCGCCCATCGAGGTCCAACCGGTCGAACCGGGCAAAGCGTCCCGCCAGGACGAGGTTCACGAACGGCGACCCGAGCGCCCCGAGCAGCTGCTTCAACCTCAGCCGGTCGTCGAGGTTGGGAAGGGAGCCGATGAGGCCGACGACCCGTTCCAGCAGCTGCCCGCGGTCGCTGGCCCCGTCGGGCGGCTGGAACGTGTCGCACACGGCCGCCAGCACCGCCCGCTCGCGCGGCGTGAGATCGGCGTTCACTGGGCGGATCCCGCCATCCCGGTCGTCATGAGGGTCGCCTCCCCTGTTCCCGGTGCCCGGGACGATCGGCAGAGAGTAGCCGACCCGGAGACCCCGCACTCGAACGAGACGAGCGGGTGCTCTTGACACGGCCCTCTCGTGGGATGTAGTTTCCCGGCAGCGCGGCAGGACCGCGCCCCCCAGATGAGAGGGATATCACCGAATGAGCATGTGGATCTTCCTCACGAGCGCCCCGGAGCGGCCCTGCGCCGGTCCTGTTGGCGCGCTCTGCGGGCGATCCGTGCCCAGCTCGGCCTAGTCTCGCGGCGGTAGTGCCGCCAGGAGAGGAACCGAAGCCGCGGGCCGGATCAGGGCCCAGCGGCTTTTTCATTGCCCCGCCGGCGCGGGGCGGCGACCCGGAGCCGCAGGCCATCGACGCAGGGACAGACGTCGGGCTCGCGGCTCATCTCGTTCTCGAGAGCGTCGCGCGGAGAGGCCCGGCCGCATCGGGTTCGCCACACCGAGACGAGAAACGGGAGCCACCACCGTGAGCACCACTCTCACACGCGAACAGAAGATCACGGTCCGCGGGCCCCGATCGGCGCAGGTCGAGGCCCCGGCCCTGAAGCCTGATGGCGCGCCAGGCCGGGGCCGTCCCGCCGGCCCGCCCGCGCTCCTCCTGGAGCACGTCGGGAAGACGTTCGTCGTCGGCCGGAACAAGAAGGCCGTCTCGGCGATCTGCGACGTGTCCATGCTCATCGAGCGGGCCGAGATCTACGGGGTTCTTGGCGCGAACGGCAGCGGCAAGTCGACGCTTGTCCGGCTCGTGTCCACCCTCCTGACGCTCGACACCGGGCGCGCGGAGGTCTTCGGCCACGACGTAGAGCGCGACGAGATGGCGGTAAAGCGCCTCATCAACCGGGTGAGCGTCGACGCCGCCTTCTTCAAGAAGCTGTCGCCATACGAGAACCTGGCGTTCGCCGCCCGCCTCTACGGCCTCAATCCGGGTGAGGCGCGCCGGGAGGCAGTCCGGATCCTTGCCCGGCTCGGGATCTCCGAGAAGCGCATGGGGAGCCCGATCGAGCAGATGAGCCGCGGCATGCAGCAGAAGGTCGCCATCGCGCGGGCGCTGCTGACCTCTCCGACACTCCTGCTGCTGGACGAACCGACAACGGGCCTGGATCCTCGCTCCAAGCTGGAAGTCCAGGCATTCGTGGAGGACCTTCGGGCGACCCACGACGCGACGATCCTCCTCACCACGCACGACATGGCAGAGGCCGACCGCCTCTGCGACCGGATCGGGATCCTCGATGGCGGACGCCTCGTTGCCGAGGACTCGCCGGGCGGCCTCAAGGCACGCGTTGCCCGCGAGACCGGCCTGGCCCCGACCCTCGACAACGTCTTCATGACCTATACCGGCCGCTCGCTCGACGAGGACGTCGAGACCGAGGGCCCGGAGGACGACGAATGAGCACCCTCGCGACCGGCGCCGGCCGCGCCCGGCCTCCACGCCCCACCGACCACGCCCCCCTCCATGACTGGGAGGTGCACGCGATGAACGCGCAGATCCAGTACGTGCAGGCGGTCCACGCCGACCGTCTCGCGCGGCTCTACGCCGAGGCGCACCAGGCTCGCCTGGCGCGGTCGGCGCGGACCGACACGCGGCGCCTGCGCCGCGTGCTCGGTCGTTCGCTCGTGCGGGTCGGCCAGCGGCTCGCCGCCGAGGCGTCCGCCCCGGAGCGGCCGATCGAGCACCTGACGCCGGCCGGTTCCCGCTGATGCGGGACCGGCCGGCCTCCCCCACTTCACGGGAGACCTTCAAGTGACCACCGCCAGCCGCCCGATGGCGACGGCAATGCGCGAGCTCGGCGCATCAGCCGCCTTCATCGAGCGCAACTTCAACCTGAGTCGCCGCTACTGGGGCTGGGAGCTCGCGTTCCTCGTCTACGCCGTCGCGGGCGCCCTGTCGATCTCGTTCATCGGGGCCGCGGCGGCCGACCGGCGCCTGATCTTCAGCCTCGTCATCGGGGCCATCTTCTGGAACTACCTGTCCACGGTCTTCAGCTTCATCGCCGAGACGATCAGCTGGGAGCGCTGGGAAGGCACCCTCGAGTACACGATGATGGCGCCGGTCCGGCGCGCGTCGCAGCTCGCCGGGTCCACGACCTACGCGATCCTGTACGGACTCGTCCACACGTCGGTGATCCTCTTGGTCCTGACCCTGTTCTTCGACCTGGACCTCTCGCACGCCAACTTCGTCACGGCAACGGTCGTGATGTTCGCCGGCTCGTTCTCGGTCGTCGGGATCGGGATCATGGCCGCCATCCTCCCGCTCCTGTACGTGGAGCGCGGCGCCCAGATGACGTTCGTCATCCAGTCGTGCCTCCTGGTCGTGAGCGGCGTCTACTACCCGGTCAGCGTGCTGCCGGGCTGGATGCAGGTCGCGTCGACGTTCTCGCCGGCGACCTACATCCTCGACGGCGTCCGCAAGGGCCTGATGGAGGGGGCACCCGTGACCGCGGTCCTCGGTGACGTGTGGCCACTTGCGCTGATGGGCGCGATCCTCATCCCGGTGGGGCTCCGCCTCTTCGGGCGCGCCGAGCACTACGCGAAGCGCACCGGCAAGCTCAAGCGGGTGGGGTGACGGATGGCGATCGCCGTCCGCACCCGGCCCGGCGTCCGGCGGCCGACCAGGCCCGAGGGGGCCCGGGCGTGAGCGATCCGTTCGACCCCCTCGGGCACCTCGCGCCGCTGGGCTGGGACGAAGGCTGGGAGACCGCCTTTGCCGCGCACGCGGCTGGCGGGTTTGCCCCGGCCCGCGTGGTGGCCGAGCACCGGGGATCCTACGAGGTGCTCGTGGCAGCTGGCGCGACGCCACTCACGGCACGCGTGACGGGGCGGCTCCGCCACGCAGCGCTGGGCCCGGGCGACTTCCCGGTCGTCGGCGACTGGGTTGCCGTGGATCTCCGCTCCGGCGCCGAGTCGGCCAGCATCCACGGGGTGGTCGCGCGCCGGACGCGCATCCAGCGCCGCGCGCCGGCCGATCACGGCGCGCCGATGCAGATCCTGGCGGCCAACGTGGACGTGGTCATGATCGCGACCTCGCTGAACCGCGACCTCAACGCGCGCCGCCTGGAACGATTCCTCGCGACCGCCTGGGAGTCGGGCGGACGGCCGGTGGTCCTCCTCACGAAGGTCGACCTTGCGACCGACCCCGTGGAGATCGCCGTCGCCGAGGCCCAGCTCGAGGACCTCGCGGCGGGGGTGCGGGTGCTCGCCACGAGCGCGGTCACCGGCGACGGCCTTGCCGACGTCCGCCAGCTGCTGCAGCCCGGGATCACGATCGCGCTCCTCGGCTCGTCCGGGGTCGGGAAGAGCACGCTGATCAACGCGATCCTCGGCGAGCGCCGTCTCGCCACTTCCGAGGTCCGCGAGGACGACGCTCGTGGGCGCCACACGACCAGCGGCCGGCAGCTCGTGCCCCTTCCCGGCGGCGGATTGCTGCTGGACACGCCCGGGATCCGGGAGCTCGGGCTCTGGGACGACGGCGTCGGCCTGGCCGCCGCATTCTCGGACGTGGAGGCGATCGCCGTCCGCTGCCGGTTCACCGATTGCACCCACGAGCGCCAGCCCGGATGCGCGATCGAGGCGGCGGTCCTGTCCGGCGAGCTGACGGCCGAGCGCGTGGTCGGCTGGCGCAAGCTGCTCCTCGAGGAGCGACACCAGGCGCTGGAGCGGGACGTGATCGCGCGCCGGGCGGAGCGGAGGCGCTGGGCGGTCATCGGCCGGGCCGGCGCGGCCCGTGCTCGGGAGAAACGCGGAGAGTCCGGACGCTGAGCGAGCGCGGGGCCATCGGTCCCGCTGGAGGCGCCAGCACAGATCACCCTGGCGGCCGCTCCGCGAGTGGCCGCAAGGCCCCCTTTCCGGCCCGTGTGGCCCGGGATGAATGGCCCTTTCAACGGGACCTCGGCGCCTTTACGCGGGCCACGGGCGCGACAACGATCGACCGCGCCGGGCCCTTGCGCCCGGGAGTCCGGGAGGACCACCCGATGAAGAAGATCCTTGTCGCGTACGACGGGAGCGATCCCGCCAAGCACGCCCTCGAGCAGGCGGCAGACCTCGCGACCGCGATGGCCGCAACCGTGACCGTCGTGAGCGTCGTGCCCGTTCATCCGGGTCGCGTCCCGGTCGATCCGTGGGACGATCGCCCTGTTCACGACGCGGAGCTCACCGAGGCGAACACGATCCTCGCGGCCCGCCACGTCGCCTGGGACGTGCTGGAACCGGCGGGCGATCCGGCGAGGACCATCGAGCGGATCGCCGAAGAAGGCGGTTACGACACCGTCATTCTTGGCTCACGCGGTCTCGGGACCGCGGCCCGGATCCTCCAGGGGAGCGTGTCCGAGCATGTCGCGACGCACACCAAGGCGACGGTGGTCATCGTCCACTGAGAGCCGCCGGCCGGGCTCGGGCCGTCAGAGAGGAAGCCGCCGCTCCTTCGCCACGAGGTCCAGCCACGGCTGCTCGCGCGCCAGCGTCGTCTCGCGCCCGTGACCCGGCACCACCCGGAGGGACCCATCCAGGCCCGCCAGCCGCGCGAGCGAGACCGCCATCGCGTGCGCGTCGCCGCCGGGCAGGTCCACCCTTCCCCAGCCGCCCGCGAACAGCGTGTCACCGGAGAAGAGGATGCCGTCGCCGGACGAGACGAGGCAGACCGACCCTTCCGTGTGGCCCGGGGTATGGAGGACGTCCAGGCGGACGTCCCCGAACCGGATCGCCCCGCCTTCCGCGAGCTCGACTGCCGGGACGCACGGCGGGATCGGGAAGGGTGCATAGAGCGGCTGCGGATCGGTCAGGTGGTGCCAATCCGCGCGATGCGCGGCGATGGCGGCGCCGGCCCCGGTCTCTGCCTGCTTCCGGGACCACGCCTGGAGGGCGGCGTTCTCGCCCGTGTGGTCCCAGTGACCGTGGGTCGACACGATCAGGATGAGGCGCCATCCGCGCCGCGCCAGCTCGTCCACGACCCAGGGCAGGCCGGGAATCGCGCCGTCGATGACGATTGCCTCGCGGGTTCGCGGGTCACCGACCAGGCAGACGTTCGTCTGCAGCGGACCGATGGAACGGGTCAGGAGATCCACGGGCGAAGGCCGCCGTCAGGCCTCGAGCTTCGCCTTGACGCAGTCGAAGGTCTCGCCGATCAGCTTGGTGGCGGTCCCGTCGATCATGCGCGCGCCCACGCTCGCGATCATGCCCGACATGACGACGTCGGCGGTCCAGTCCATCACGGTCGAGCCGTCGGGGCCATCGGCCAGCACCATCTTCGCGGTCGCGTCGACGGCGCTCCCGGACGCCTGGCCGCTGGCATGCACGGTCGCTTCGTCCGGCTCGTGAAGGTCGGTGAACTCCGCGTTGACGACGAACTTCAGGCGGATGAACCCGACGCCGACTTTCGCATGCACCTTGAAGCGGCCGCCGTCGAGCTTCTCGACCGAATCGACGCCCGGCCCGCAGCTTGCGATCTGGTCAGGGTCCGTCACGAAGGCCCAGACCTTCGAGCGAGCGGCGTGGATCTCGGCGCGGCCCTCGAACTTCATGCGGCGACTCCTCGGTGCGAGTGGTCAGGCCAGCGCTAGGTAGCGCGCCGGGTTCTTCGCGAAGCGCGTCCTGCAGCCCGCGCAGCAGAACGCATACGTCCGGCCCTCATGGTCCGCGATGTGGCGCACGTCTGCAGGATCGACACTCATCCCGCAGACCGGGTCGACCAGGATGATCCCGTCTCCGAGCGGCCGGTCGAGGCTCCCAGGCGCTGCCAGCGGGAGCGCGGCATTGGCGGCGGCAGCCGCGACGAGCGTCGCGGGACCCGGCATCGCCACGAACGGGGCCCGGCCACGTCGGACCGTGACGAGCTCCGCAAGGATCGAGACGGCCACGTCCGCGGCGCCGACGGCGCCGAGATCCATGCCGCAGGGAGCCCGGAGCGCTGCCCGGCGGTCCGGCGGCACCCCGGCCAGCTCGAGGTACTCGGCCACGGCGGCGGCGCGCCGCGCGCTCGCCACCAGGCCCACGTACGCGACGTCCCGGGTGAACGCCGCGACGAGCGCTTCCTCGTCCCACTGGCCCTGACTGGCCACGACGACGTACGGGGGTCGCGGGGCGTCGAGCTCGTCGAAGTCGCGTGCCGCGTGCAGCCGGACGCCCTCCGGGAAGAGCTCGGCGCTCGCGGCGGGATCGATCGCCGTGACCTGCCAGCCCGCCCGCATTCCCAGCTCCACGAGGGCTCGGGCGATCGGCGTGACGCCGGCCACCCAGAGCTCGGGAACGGGCAGTTGCGGCTCGATGAAGATCTCGAGCGTCCCGCCCGAGTGACAGGTCATCACGAGGTCCACGATCCCGTCGGCGCGGTGAGATTCGGTCGGCTGCTCCGCCGACAGGCGGAGCAGCCGCGGCTCGCCGTCGGCGAGGGCGCGGAGGGCCTCGGCGATGACGGTGGGCTGGGCGCAGCTGCCCCCGACCCAGCCCTCGATCGTGCCGTCGGGATGGACGATTCCGTGCGCGCCAGGCTTCGCGGAAGTCGGGCGCGCCACCGCGACGACGGTCGCGAGGACGAACGGGCGGCCGGCCTCCGCGAGGTCGGCCGCCCGGGCGAGGATCCGGGCGGAGGGGCCGCCCATCAGGCGGTCAGCCCCTTCTCGTTGAGGATCGCCCAGACCTTCTGGGGTGTCATCGGGATGTCGATGTGGCGGACGCCCGCGTGCCAGAGAGCATCAACAACCGCGTTCGCGAACGCGGGCGGCGCGCCGACCGTGGCCGACTCGCCGACGCCTTTCGCGCCGATCGGGTGGTGCGGCGATGGCGTGATCGTCTTGCCCGTCTCCCAGGCTGGCGTCTCCACGGCCGTCGGGACCAGGTAGTCCAGGAAGGTCCCCTGCATGTTGTTGCCGTTCTCGTCGTACGTCATCTCCTCGTAGAGGGATGGCGCGAGGCCCATCGTGAGCCCGCCGTGGATCTGCCCTTCCACGATCATGGGGTTGATGATGTTGCCGCAGTCGTCCACGGCCACGAAGCGCCGGACGTGGACCTGGCCCGTGCCGCGATCGATGTCGACGACGCAGATGTACGAGCCGAAGGGGAACGTGAGGTTCGGGGGGTCGTAGTAGTCGACCGCCTCGAGGCCCGCCTCCATCCCCGCCGGATGGTTCGTGTACGCGGCGAACGCGATCTCGGCGATCGTCTTCGACTTCTCGGGCGAGCCCTTCACGAAGAACTTCCCGTTCGTCCACTCCAGGTCGTCCTCGCTCGCCTCGAGGAGGTGCGCCGCGATCTTACGGGCCTTGTCGCGGATCTTGCGGGCGGCAACCGCGGTCGCGGCGCCGGCGACCGGCGTCGAGCGAGAGGCATAGGTCCCCAGGCCGTAGGGCGCCGTGTCCGTGTCGCCTTCCTCGATCGTGATCTTGTCGGCCGGGATGCCCAGCTCTTCGGCGATGATCTGGGCGAACGTCGTCTCGTGGCCCTGGCCCTGCGACTGCACGCCGATCCGGGCGACGGCCGAGCCGGTCGGATGCACCCGGATCTCGCAGGAGTCGAACATCTTGATCCCGATGATGTCGAAGTCGTGCGAGGGACCGGCGCCGACGATCTCGGTGAACGAGCTGATTCCGATCCCCATCAGCTCGCCGCGTGCGCGCTTCTCGAGCTGCTCCTTGCGGAGGTCCTTGTAGCCGATCATGTCCATGGCCTTGCGGAGGGCCGCCGGGTAGTTCCCCGAGTCGTAGTCCCAGCCGGTGGGCGTGTGGTAGGGGAACTGCTCGGGCTGGATGAAGTTCTTGAAACGGAACTCCGCCGGGTCCATCCCCAGCTCGGCTGCCGCGACGTCGACGAGCCGCTCGATCGTGTGGACCGCCTCCGTCACCCGGAACGAGCAGCGGTAGGCGACGCCGCCCGGCGGCTTATTCGTGTAGGCGGCGTCCACCTCGACGAAGGCCGCCGGCATGACGTAGGAACCGGTGATCACGTTGAAGAGGCCGGCCGGGAACTTCGACGGGTCGGCCGCGGCGTCGCTGTACCCGTGGTCGGCGAGGGTCCTGACGCGGAGTCCCGTGATCTTGCCGTCGTTCTGGACGCCCAGCTCGGCGTGGATGTGGTAGTCGCGGGCGAACGAATCGGCCTGCAGGTTCTCGGACCGGGCCTCGATCCATTTCACCGGCCTGCCCAGGGTCAGCGACGCGACGATCGCGATGACGTACCCCGGGTAGACCGGCACCTTGCCGCCGAAGCCGCCGCCGATATCGTGGGTCTTGACCCGGATCTTGTCCTCCGGGATCCCCGAGACCAGGCTGATGACGGTCCGGTAGACGTGCGGCGCCTGGCTCGTCACGTGGAAGTCCAGGTGCCCGCGGACCGGGTTCCAGTCGGCGATGCAGCCGCAGGTCTCGATCGAGGCCACGTGGATTCGCGGGATGTAGACGTCCAGCGGTATGACCCGATCCGACGCCGCCAGGGCGGCATCTGCGGCGGCGCGGTCGCCCGACTCCCAGTGCCAGATCCTGTTCGTGGCCTTGTCCGGGCCGCGGTCCGGGCGGAGGATCGGCGCGCCCGGCTCGAGCGCCTTGAACGGGTCGACGACCACCTCCAGCGGCTTGTATTCCACCTCGACCGCGAGCGCGGCATCGGCGGCGACGTAGCGGTCCTCGGCGATGACCGCCGCGACCTCCTGGGCCTGGTACATGACGGTGTCGGTCGGCAGCACCATCTGCTTGTCGCCGGCGAGCGTCGGCATCCAGTGGAGGCCGGCCTTCTCGAGGTCGCGGCCGGTGATGACCGCCAGGACGCCCGGCATCGCAAGCGCGGCCGAGGCGTCGATGCTCACGATCGTCGCGTGGGCATACGGGCTGCGCACGATGGACATCCAGGTCTGGTTCTTGAGGTTGACATCCTCGATGTACTCGCCCTGCCCGCGAATGAACCGCGGGTCCTCCTTGCGCTTGAGCGAGTGGCCCATCCCCCCGACGGCGAGGGTCGTCGTCGGCGCCTGTGCCTCGTAGGTCGTCATGGCAGCCTCCTACGCCGTCTCGGCCGCGACCGGGGCCGCGGCCTGCGCGCGCAGCTCGCCGGCAGCCTGGTCGATCGCCTTCACGATGTTCACGTAGCCGGTGCAGCGGCAGAGGTTGCCGGCGATCCCGTGACGGATCTCGTCCTCGGTCGGGTCGGGGTTCTCCTTCAGGAGCCAGGAGGCCTGCATGATCATCCCCGGGGTGCAGAAGCCGCACTGGAGCCCGTGCTGGTCCCAGAACGCCTGCTGGAGCGGGTGCAGGGTGCCGCCCTGTTCCATCCCTTCGATCGTGGTGATCTCGCAGCCGTCCGCCTGGACGGCAAGCATCGTGCAGCTCTTCGCGCTGCGGCCGTCCACCGAGATGGTGCAGGCACCGCACGTGGAGCTGTCGCAACCGACATGCGTTCCGGTAAGCCCGAAGTCCTCGCGCAGCATGTGGACAAGCAGCCGTCGCGGCTCGACGTCGGCCTCGTGGCGCCGACCGTTCACCGTGACGGCGACGTGCATCGTGCTGGTCATTGGTCTCGTCCCCCTTCTCAGGCGCCGGCGCGAGCCAGGGCGCGGCGGAGCGCCCGGACTGCCATCTCGCCGGCCATCGCGCGCTTGTACTCGACGGGTCCGTGACCGTCCTGCGTCGGGCTGCTGCCTTCCGACGCGGCGCGCCGGACGGCCACCTCGAGCTCCACGGATGGGCGAGCGCCAACCAGGGCCTCCTCCGCGGAAAGCAGCGCGAACGGCGTCGCGGCGACGGCGGTGAGTGCGACGCCGGCGGCGGTGATCGTCCCGCCCGCCGCGAGGGTGACCTGGACCGCCGCCGCGGCGGTCGCGAAGTCGCCGGCCTTGCGCTCGGTCTTCTCGTACGCGCCGCCCGTGTTCGGGGGCGGCACGGGGACGCGGACCTCGGTCAGGATCTCGGTCGGCTCGATGGCGGTCACGAACGTGTCGACGAAGAACTCGCGGGCGGGGATCACTCGCTCGCGTTCGAGGTCGCGGACCACGATGGAGGCCCGGCTCGCGAGGAGCACCGCAGGCCAGTCCGACGAGGGATCCGCGTGGGCCACCGATCCGCCGAGGGTGCCCCAGTTGCGGACCTGGGGATCGCCCACGCCGCCCGCGGCGTCCGACCAGAGGCCGGAACGCCGAACAAGGTCGCTCTGCTCCAGCTGGTGATGGGTGGTCCGCGCGCCGATGCGCAGCTCGCCGCCTGCCTCTCGTACGTAGGCGAGGTCGTCGAGGCTGCCGATGTCGACGAGGAGACCCGGCTGCGCGAGCCGGTAGCGAAGGAGGGGGATCAGGCTGTAGCCGCCGGCGAGGACCTTCGCCTCGCCCTCGCGATCGTGCAGGAGCCGCAGCGCTTCGTCGAGGCTGCTCGGCCTGGCGTACTCGAAACCGGCAGGAATCATCGCGGAACCTCACCCTCCCTTCGGGTCACATGGATCGGGGACACCGGCGGCGCCAGCTGGCGCGGGGAGATCGGATGCGATATGGGTTCTGCAGGGTGGCGCTCCAGTAACGGCACGTGGCGGCACAGTGTGCCAGAAAACCGGCCAACTGGCACTCCGTGATGCGCCGTTTGGACCTTGCCACGTCGAGGCTCCCCTATTTCGCCTCTCGGGCGCCAGCTGTCACGCCCGCGGCGACCACGTCGCGACCCCGACCCTCGATTCGATCTCCGGGGCCAGGCGCACGCTCCCATCCTCGGCCGGGACGATCCGCCGCTCGGTCTCCGCCACGAGGCGCCCGTCGGCGGCCGACCCTGCGACGACGAAGAGCTGGTTGCGAAGCCACGCGAGGAGCGCGGTGCTGGAGGCGAACTGGCGCGGCCGGCGACGTTGGTACGTCAGCGAGGGGTTGCGGCCGCGGGATTCAAGGATCGCCAGGAACTCCCCGAGGGCCGGCAGCTCGAGGTGCTCCTCTCCGTGGACCACCGGCCAGAACGGTCCGACCGATGCCGACGGAGCCCGCTCGGTCATGACGGCCACGCAGAGGCGGCCCGCGGCATCCTCCATCGCATGGAGGAAGGCCCCGATCGCCTCCACGTCGTGACCAAGATGGGCGATGAGCGCGACGTCGGCCCGCGGCGCGGGGCCGGCCCCCGGATCAATCGGCCAGCGCGCGTGGATCGGCCGGACGTTGCGAATCCCGTGGCGCTCCATCCCGGCCTGCAGCGCGTCCAGCATCCCGGCCGACGGATCGAGCGCGATCACCTCCCCGACACGGAGGGCGAGCGGGAGCGCGAACCGGCCCGCCCCCGCACCGATGTCGAGCCACGTCTCTCCCGGTCGGGCGATCTCCAGGAGCACCTCGAGGACCGGGTCGTCCGACCGCCGCGGATCGGCCACGAACAGCCCCGTTACCGGCGCGTAGAAGTCGCCGCTCTCCGGCGCCTCGCGGACGCGTTCGGCCTGCTCCCGGTTGGCTCGGACTCGGGCCGCCCACGCCGCGATGAGCTCGTCGGCGGCCCGTCCCGGCCCGCGATCCATCACCCGCGTCCCGCGGCGCGGACGGCCGGCGCGACGCTCGCGGCAATCGCGGCGAGGTCGGCCGGCGTGTCGACGTCGGGGTTGGCTCCCGCGACTGCCACCCGGACCACCCGGTCCGGATCGGCGGCGAGCAGCGGGCCGAGACCGCGATCGCCCGCCAGCCGCGCGACGAGAGACCATCCGGCCGGAAGCAGCAGGACCGGGTTCGGCGCCGCGTCCTCGTCGTAGCGGGGCACCACGGCGATGGCCGCGACCGGCGCCCCTCCCGCCGCCCGGAAGAGCTCGCGCAGCACGCCGGCACGGACACGGGGCTGGTCGCCGAGGAGGACGAAGATCGCTGCCGGTATCGGCGTCGCGCTCGCGGCCCCGAAGCCGAGCTGGAGCGACGTGGCCAGCCCGCGCTCGGGCGCCGGGTTGACGGCGACGACGACCCGCTCGAGCGCGGCCGGCTCGGCCTCCCGGACCGCTCCGAGGACGGCACCGGCGTCACGCCCGAGCACGACGACAACGCGGCCGATGCCGGCCTCGCGGACAGCGGCAACAACATGGGCCAGGAGCGGCCGGCCATCCAGGGACGCCCGGACCTTCCCGCCGCCGAAACGCGAGCCAGCGCCCGCGGCGAGGATGACGGCGGCCGCGTCGGCAAGGGCGATCACCCCGGCGTGCTCGGCGACGCGAGGACGTGCATCGGCGTGCCCGAGCCGCCGTATCGCTCGGCCACGACCTCCGCCATGATCGCGAGCGCCGTCTCCGCGGGCGCCCGTCCGCCGAGGTCGAGCCCGATCGGCCCGCGCAACCGAGCCAGCTCGGCGTCGGTCACCCCGGCTGCCCGAAGTCTCGCCCGCCGGTCGGCCTGGGTCTTCCGGGAGCCGACCGCACCAACGTAGCGGCAGCCGCGCCGCAGCCCTTCGATGATGGCGGGCTCGTCGAACTTGACGTCGTGCGTCAGCACGGCGACCGCGTCCGACGGGCCCAGGCCGATCTCATCGGCAACCTCGTCGGGCCAGCCCACGACCAGGCGATCGACGTCCGGGAAGCGTTCCGTCGTCGCGAAGGCCACTCGGCCGTCGACCACCACGGTCGCATACCCGAGCTCGTGGGCAATCCGGGCGAGGGGCATCGCCACCTGGACGGCTCCGACGATGACCAATCGCGGCGTCTCCGGGTAGCCCTCCAGGAAGAACTGCCGCCCGGCGGCCGCGACCGTCGCCGATCCGCCGCGCACCAGCAGCTGGAGGGCCGCGCTCCTGATCACCTCGTCCGCGTCGGGCAGCCCGCTCGACCCCTCGATGCTTCCGTCGGCCGCGACCCGCAGCGACCGGCCCGGGGGTTCGCCGGCCCCGGGCGGATGAGGCCCGAACGTCGCCGCCGGCGCGTCGGCCGGCAGCGGGATCACGATGACGGAGCCGAGGGCCCCGCCGGCGGCAGCGACGACCTCGGGCCGGAGGTACGGCTCGACGAGGACGTCGATGGTGCCGCCGCAGGCCAGGCCGACGTCCCAGGCCTGCTCGTCGCTGATCCCGTAACGGATCACGCGGCTGACGCCGGCCGCGCGGGCGGCCTGGATCTCCTCGTAGGCGGCGCCCTCCACGCAGCCGCCCGAGACGCTCCCGGCCAGGCGCCCGTCCGCCGTGACGACGAGCGTCGCACCCTCCGGTCGGGGCGCCGACCCGAACGTGCGCACGACGACCGCGCGGCCGAGCGCAGCGCCCTCCGCCTGCCAGGATCGGACGGTCTCGAGCAGCTCGCGCATCGCTTCGTCTCCCTCGGTCGGTCAGTTGCCCAGCGGCCGCGCTGACGCCGCGTCGACGGGCGTGGCTCCGGCAGACTCTGGCGGCGCCCCGACCCGCGGCAGGATCGAACGCGCGCGCTCGCGTCGGGCCGGGTCGAACACCTCGACGCGGTGCACCCGCGGCGTGCCTGTCCGGGGCGGCCGCCCGGCGCTGCCGAGCCCCAGCCCACCGAGGACCTCCCCGAGCCGCTCCAGCGAGGCGATCGAGTGGATCGGGAGGAAGTCGTCGATCCAGGGATAGGCGGCGGCCATGCCCGCGGCGATCGGCTGGTAGCCCTCGGAGCCGGCGAGCGGGTTGAGCCAGATCAGCCGGTGGCAGTTGCGCTGGAGCCGCGCTGTCTCGGCCGCCACCAGGGCCGGGTCGCCGCGGTCCCAGCCATCCGACACGACGATGACGACGCCCGACGTCCGGAGGACCCGACGCGCCCAGCGAAGATTGAACGTGCGGAGCGAGTCCCCGATCCTGGTGCCGCCGGACCAGTCGCTGACCGACTCGCTGACACGCCGGATCGCAAGGTCGGGGTCGCGTCCGCGCATCTCGTGTGAGATCCGGGTCAGCCGGGTCCCGAAGACGAACGACTCCGTCCGTACACCCGACGCGCGGGTGAGCGCCTGGACGAAGCGGAGCAGGATCCGGGCATGGCGCTCCATGGAGCCCGAGACGTCGCACAGGATGACGATCGAGCGCGGCCGCCGCACGCGGCGCCGCCAGACCCACTCGACGAGGTCGCCGCCGTTCGCCAGGTTGCGGCGGTACATGGCCCGGGGCGCGAGCCGGCGGCCGTGCGGGTGCAGCTCGTAGCGCCGGGTGAGCCGGCGCTCCAGGCGCGGACGAAGCAGGTCGATCAGCCGCTCTGCGTCGCGCAGCTCGGCGTTGGTCATCCGGTCGAACTCGCGATGCTGGAACGCTTCGCCGGGACTGAATGCCCGCGGCGAGACGACCCGGCCGGCAACGGCATCGAGGTCCTCCTCGCCGGCGCCGGGCTCCGCCTGCTCGGGCCGTCCACGCGGCGGGCCGGGCCGGTCCCGCCCCAACTCCGCCTCCGGGCTGCTCTCTCGATCTTTCGGCGGGCGGGCCGGCCGTGGCACGACCCCTTCCAGGGCGGCCGGGGCGATCCGCGCCGTGTGGCGGCGCCAGAACTGGTCGAAGACGGCGTCGTAGGTCTCCAGGTCGGCGTGCCGCCGGCAGAAGACTGTCGAGCCGGCCGCGTGCACCTGAGCACGATCGCCGAGGTCGACGAGCGTGAGGGCCCGGGCGAAGTCGAGCGCCCCGCCCAGGTCGGTCACGACGCCCGCGGAGCGGAGCGCCCTCGTGAAGAGGACCGCGTTGCGCAGGAAGGTCGACCCGTCGAATGCATGCAGCGGGTCCGGGACAGGGGCACGGAGGCCGGTCATGGCGGGCGCCGGTGATCCCTCTACGTCCCCGCCTCGACGAGCTCGTCGAGGTAGCCGGCAGCCGCAGCCCCGCGCACCCGCCGGACGTCCTCCTCGTACTTGAGGAGGACGCCGAGCGTCTCGTCAACGATGTCGGGCGCCAGCTCGCGCGCGCCGAGGGCCAGCAGCGCGGATGCCCAGTCGAGGGTCTCGGCCACGCCCGGGACCTTCGTGAGATCGGCCGTCCGGAGCCTGCCGACGAAGCCGACCACCTGGCGCGCCAGCCGGTCCGGTGTGGCGGGCACGCGGGCGAGGACGATCTCCATCTCCGTGTGCGCGCTCGGGTAGTCGATCCAGTGATAGAGGCAGCGGCGCTTGAGGGCGTCGTGGACCTCGCGGGTCCGGTTCGAGGTGAGGATGACGCGGGGCGGCTGCTCCGCGGTCACCGTCCCGATCTCCGGGATCGTGACCTGGAAATCCGACAGGATCTCGAGCAGGTACGCCTCGAACTCCTCGTCGGCGCGGTCGATCTCGTCGATGAGGAGGACCGGGGCCAGGCCGTCGGGCGCCTCGAGCGCCTGGAGGAGCGGGCGCTTGAGCAGGAACTCGGGGCCGAAGATGTCGTGGGCGGTTGCCGTCCCGATCTCTCCGCGCGCCTCGCGGAGGCGGATCTCCAGCATCTGGCGTGCGTAGTTCCACTCGTAGACCGCGGTCGTGACGTCCAGTCCCTCGTAGCACTGGAGCCGGATCAGCCGCGTGCCGAGGGTGTCGGCAAGCGTCTTCGCCAGCTGCGTCTTGCCGACGCCCGCCTCGCCCTCGAGCAGGAGCGGTCGGCCGAGGCGAAGGGCCAGGAAGACCGCCGTCGTCAGGGAGCGGTCCGCGACATAGTCCCGCCGGCGGAAGGCGGCCTGGAGGCCCTCGATCGTGGCCAGCTCGTCGGGAAGCGCCGCGCTCTGCTCGTCCATCATTCCTCGCTCGGGGTTGGGTGGCCGGGATCGTACACCGGGGGTCGGCTGCCGGCCATCGTGGTCACCCGACCGGGCCGCACACACCTCCCGAGCGCGCTCCCCTACCCCTTCGAGTCGCCGAGCGTTCGCGCGTACGGCGGGAAGCGGAAGCGCATCTCGCGGGTGAGGACCCCCCCGTGTCCCAGCCGGGCCACCGTCCGGCGACTCGGTGGCTCTCCTGCCAGCAGCCAGGGCAGGACTAGGTCGACCGCGGTCGCCTTCGAGTACGCCCCGCAGGTCGGAAGGCCGAGGACGCACGTCCGGCCGGCGCGGCCGACCCACAGCATCGAGCCCGGGTGGGCCGGCGCGCCGTGGCTGACAACCCTCCCCCCGACGGCCGTGAGCGCCACGAAGATTGCGTCCGCGGGATCGGTGGAGGCCGCGCCAGCGGTGAGGATCACGTCCGCACGTTCGGTGCCCTTCAGGAAGCGGCGGAACGCGCGCTCGGCGGCTGCCGGGTCATCCGCGACATACGCGAGGGCGCTCAGCGTGGAACCGAGCCCCTGGACCTTGGCAGCGATCGCGGCCTCGAAGCGCGCCCGGCCAGCCGGCGCGAGCGACTCCTTCACGATCGCCGCGATGCGTCGGTGCACGTACGGGTGGACATCGACAAGCGGTCGGCCGCCGCCCGCAACCGCCTCGCCGGCAAGGACGTCCGCCGCGGGGACCAGGTGAGGGCCGGTCTTGAGGCTCGCCACGAGCGTGCCCGCGGCCACCAGCTGCCCGTCGAAGAGCGTGAAGACGCTGAGCCCGTCGATCCGGTTCAGCCGCTCCAGGCGCGCCGCCCGGACGCGGAGGACCCCCGGGCTCGCCGCGTGCAGGTCGATTCGCGACTCGTGGGGCCCGCGGATCTCGACGCCGGGCCCGGCGACCGTGACCGCCAGGCGGACTGCCGCGTCGTCCTCGTGGAGGTCGCCCACGTCGGGGACCAGGAGCGTCACGGACGGTGTCGGGTCTGCCGGCGGACCCAGTCCGCGGAACTCCCCGGCGATGAGGCGGTCGAGGTCCGTGAACGTCAGCCGCTTGCCCTTGGACCAGCGGACTCCGTCGACCACGAGCTCGCGGGCAAGGACCGCCCCGCCGAGCGCCTCCACTGGCTCGGGAAGCGGGCTGCCGGGGACGACGCGGACGATCCTCACGGCAGGTGGAGGTGGAATCGCCGTGCCATGCCGCGGCGATCAGGCCGACACGGCGACGACGGGCGACGACCCCAGGATCGCCCCGCGCGCGTCGCGGGCCACGACACGGACAAGCTTCGCGCTGCCGCGGACCGGGATCGACGTCTCGAAGCCCGTCCGAGGCGCAGACCCGGCCGGCCCGAGCGAGTCCGTGGTCGCCCCCGCCAGCACTTCCCAGGTCGCGATGTCGGTCGCGCCGTTCCAGCTGGCGAACGCCGTGACCATGCCTCCGGGACCTGCCACGGCGGCTGCCGCAGGGAGCTCGTGCGGGTGCCCCGTCCATTCCGAGCGGAAGTTGCAGGAGGACTGGGTGGCGGCCGGGTACGCCGCGTCAAAGACCAGCCGACCGGTCCCGGAGAAGTCGCTGACGTACCCCGCGTCGCCCCATCCGACCATGACGTTGCCGTCCGGCAGGACCTGCATGTTGCCCTGGCTCCTGGCCATCAGGGGGGTGGGATGTGCGAAGGACCGCACCAGCGTCGCCGTCATCGCCACTTCGTCCAGCTGCAGGACGATCGCCCGGGACGGGACGGGGCTCGTGGCATCGTCGAAGATAGCTGGAACTCGTGGAGGTCGGCACGCCGCCCGTTGCCGGCATGAACACGGGAGACCTCGCGATAGGTGTCGTCGACCAGGATGACGTCTCCCGTGCCGATCCCGCCGTTCACGATTCCTTCCCAGCATGCCAGCGTCGGCCGACCGGCAAACATGACGATCTGGAAGTTCGCGACCTGCGTCCCGCTGTCGGGCCGAAGCCAGACGAGGTCGCCTTCGTCCGTGAAGATCGCGGGCCCGTCCGTCCCGCTCCCGTTCGACGGCGTGACGAACAGGAGCCCCGGGGCGACGGCGCCCGCCGGGACCTGCACGAGCATCTGGGAGGGTGTCAGGTCAGGCCGCGAGCGATAGTGGTTCCGGACCGCGGAGTAGTCGGGCGACGGCTGCGGTGAGCTGGGGGCCAGCGATGCGCCCGGCGATGCGCCCGAGGCCGCGGGCTCGGCTCGCCCCGCGGTGTGTGCGAACTCCGTCGCCAGGAGCGCCGTGGCCGCCCCGCCGGCTGCTGCAACGCCCAGCGAGGCGAGGAACGTGCGTCGGCTCAACCGCGCCGGGACGGGCCGATCCATGGCTGGCTACCTCGAGCCGCAACACCCCAGCGTGGACGTCCCTGGGCAGGGTCCCCGCGACGGCGCGCGAAGTGGGCGGGTCATCGGCCGGTCGCCGGACGTGCGTCGGCCGCGCAGAGTATCGCGCCGATTGCTGAACGCCGCCTGAAGCGCCGAGCGAGGTGCCGGTGAGCGCGAGGCCGGCACGGAGGACACGGGCGTTCATCGACTCCCCGGTCGAGCGCGACGGTCAGGACGATACTCCCCGAGGGCGGCGCTGCGCGGGTCGACGGCCCGGGGATCGAACCGGCGAAGCAACAGCTCTGGATCCCCGACCAGGAGCCGGGCTGCTTCGCCCAGGAGGTCGATCAGCTCGCGCGCGCGCGCCGGATCCAGCGAGGCAAGGCCGCCCGACGGCGCCAGCCCGACCCGCGCCATCCCGCGGCCTCCCAGCGAAGCCGCATAGCCGGCGGCCCACGCGACCTCCTCCAACCCGGGCGGCCGGACTCCGGTCGCGTCCGCGACGCCCAGGATGATGCCGCGGTCGCCTGGTGCGCTCGCAATGGTTCGCCAGCTGTCCGGGCCGGCGATCAGGTCGAAGAGGTGGCTCCGGTACGGCGCCGCGAAGACCGCGTCTGCTCCGAGCGCCTCTGCGTCTCCACCCGTGATCGCGAGCGTCACGTGGGCGTCGCCGGGCAGGCCCGCCAGCAGCGCCCGGTGCACGGACGCAAACGCGGCGCCGGCACCCGGGCCGGCCGGCAGCGCCGCCGCCGGCTCGTGCACCTCCACGACGGGACAGCCCGCGGCAACGGCCGCGGCGAGGGCGGTCGCCAGCCGGGCCGCCGACCGTGCGGCCGGGGATTCGGGTGCGGCCCCAGCAGGTTCCGCGCTCCCGGCCGTCCCGATGCTGCGTGCCCACGGTCCGAGGACGGCGAGCTTGACCGGCTGTTCGATCCCCTCGGACCGGGCCGCCTCCCGGGCGACGACCCACGCCTCCACGAGCACCGACGCGTCTTCGGAGTCGTGGATCATCCCGTCCGACACCAGCCCCAGGCCCGCGTCCGCCTGGGCGCAGAGGACGGCTTTGAGTGCGTCGGCGGGCCGGAGACCGGCGGGCTGCGGGTAGTTACCGGCAAGTGTTGCGAACATCGGCGCGAATCGTACGCCCGCCGGTGTCTTCGGAGCGGCCCTCCGGGCCCTCCGGCAGTCAGGGGTCAGGCGGCCGCAGACGCCCCGGGTCCCGTGCCCGCGCCCGAACCCGAACCCGGGGGCGGGCTGGGCGGCAGGGCAGGAGTCCGGCCGGCCTTGCGGGCCTCCTCGACCTCGTCCGCGTGGGTGCGCAGATCGGCGGCGCGATCGTGCAGCTGCGGGCCGAGCGCCGCGAACTGGTCGATATGCGTCCCCACGCCCGCCCAGTCGTCCCTGAGCTCCTGCACGGTGACTTTCGGCATCCCGGTGAGATCGCTGACCTGGCCGATGATGAGGTTGATGACCTGCTCCACGTTGGTGCAGTGTCCGAGCCCCTCGTTGAACGTCGCGATCTGCGTGGTGAGCGACTCGACCATCGCGGTCGACTGGGTCGCCAGGATGCCGAGCCACTCCCCCAGGCTCGCGGCCTGGCTCTTCGCGCTCAGGATCGGGCTCCGGACCGATTCCTTGGCGGTGTCGAGCGCGGCCGAGACGCCCGAGATCGCAAGCGAGAGGGCCGCGTTCGCCGCTTCCGCGGCCGTGTTGGCGACGGCGGAGGCTGCCTCCGCCAGGACGCCTTCCCCGAGGTCCACGCTGGGGAGCCGGACGTCGGGCATCACCAGCGCGTCGATCGTGGCCAGGGCGGAGTCGCATCCGGCGGAGATCGATTCGGCGTTCGCCTTCGCGTTGGTCGCCGAAGCTCCGAGCTGCTGGACCATCGCGAGCTTGGCCTGCATGTCGTCGAGGGCGGTCCGAACCGCGTCGCGGATCAGCTGGAATGCTGACGTCCCGCCGGAGAGCGCTTCGACGACCGTGTTGACCTGGTCGATCTGGTCATCGGCATACGCTTCGAACGCGTCGATGACGAGGTTGATGCCGTCGTAGGTGGTCCGCGCCTGCAGTGCCTCGACGTCGACGAAGCCGCCTGCGACGTCGAGCTGGATCGCCTGGTTGCGGAGGTCGGTCGGGCTGCCCGGGTACTCCGTGCGGCCCTTCGTGAGGAAGCCGCCCAGCCAGACGTTGATGACGTTGTTGACCCCGCCGGCGACGGTTGTGCCAGCATTCTTGATGAAGGCGCCCGCGAGCGTCAGGGGCTGTTTCGCCTGCTGGACGGGGCCGGTGTTGGCGGCACCCGCGCTGGCGAGGCTGATGACGTCGAGGACGGTGTTGACGACGTCGCCAAGGATGTTCGCGGCGTAGCCGTCGGCGAGCGACTTCCACTTGTCCGCCTCAGCGGTGTTCGGCGCGTGGCCTGCTTCGTACAGCGCCTCGACCTCGACGACGATGTCGGTGCCCATCAGGACCTCGTCGAGCACGACCTTGACCCCGGCGAGCACTTCGTTGATCGACGCGGTCAGCGCCGTGAACTCCGCTGCGACCACCGAGCCCGCCAGGCCGTCCTGGATGAGCTGGTCGACGTAGAGGAGGTGGCCGAGGGCGTTGTTCCCGATGTTGACCACGCTTCGGAAGACGATCAGGCCTTCCGCGAAGGCGGCGTTCTGCGAGTTCGGGACAGAGGCAATGTCGCTCGCGAAGTTGATCGAGTCCGAGGCGAACCCGGCGACCAGCCCCCATCCGGGAATGAGGCGGCCGATCTCCAGGACGGTCCGGACGGGCGGGCCGAAATCCGACAGCATCTTGTTCCAATCGATGCCCGTCTTCGCCGTCTCCGGGTCGGGCGTGCCTCCCGGTCCGGTCGGCGTGGGTACGGCAGGCGCGGGGACCGGGGTGACGGCCGGCGCCGCCGCGGCGGTGCTCGGCGCCAGCCCTGCGCCCCCCGTGGTGATCGGTGGAGGCGGGCTCTTGCGGGACCCACCCAGCTTCGTCGCCGCGCCACCTGCACCCCCGCCGCCCGGCGAGCTCGCGGGCCCAGCCGCGCCCGAAGGACGCTCCGCCGGCCTGCCGCCGGCCGATCCGGCACCCGGTCCCGCTGCGCCGACTGTCTCCCCGGCCGCCGCCGCTCCTCCTGCCGCCAGCCCGGCGCCAGTCGCGCGTTCGCCCGCCGCCGCCGCTCCTCCCGCCGCCAGCCCGGCGCCAGTCGCGCGTTCCCCGGCCGCCGCCGCTCCTCCCGCCGCGAGCCCGGCGCCGACTGCCTCCCCGGCCGCCGCGGCTCTACCCGCCGCCAGCCCGGCCGGCGGGACTGGCGCCTCCGGCGCCCCTGGAGAACCGGAACCGCTCGACCCTCCAGCTGGACCACTCGACCCCGCGCCGTCGCCCGGCGCCTCTGCGGCCGAGCCGGCCGCGCCGGGCACTGGCGACTCCATGGCTGGGGCCGCACCACCGGCGGTGAGCTCCTCCTCGGCGTCGAGGTCAAGCTTCTGGAGCACGCCCGACATCTGCGACCGTCCGAGCGCCTGCACCATGGCCCGGTTGCCCGCGAGACGCTGCATCGCCATGAAGCCTGCCGGCCCCATTCCACGGGGGAAGGCGCCCGGGTTGAACCGCCCGTCCCCCTGGATCTCCCCGACCGGCCGGACCGCGCCGGCCGCGACAGCCGCGTCCGGCGTCGCCACGCCTGGGACGGCCACGCCCTGCAGACGCCGCAGCGCCTCCTGCTCATCCAGGCGGGCGAGCTCGGCGCGCTCAGGCACGGGCTGGCCCGATGAAGCGCTGTCGCATGCACGGATGCTCGCGCGCCAGCAGCCCGATCCACAGGCGGATCGGGGCCGACAATCGGGCAGCCGCGCGTGCCCGATCGGGCAGCCGGCACTTCCCCGCCCTGGCGACCCACGGGTTGAAGAGCGCGCGGGGGCGACGTCGCGCGGGACACCGTGCCCCGCCAGTGTGGCCGCCTTACCCCGCGCTTACGTCGGACCCTCGACGGCATGTCCCGGAGCCGTAGACTCGCCGCCATGAAACGCGTCCTCGTCGTCGATGACGAGCCGAACATCGTGGCGCTGCTGCGGCTCTACCTCGAGAAGGAAGGGTTCGCGGTGATCGCCGCCCGTGACGGGGACGAGGCGCTCGCGCTCCATCAACGGCACGACCCCGATCTCGTGATCCTGGACCTGATGCTGCCCAAGCAGGACGGCTTCGACGTCTGTCGCGAGCTCCGTCGGCGCGGCGGGACGCCGATCCTCATGCTCACCGCCCGTTCGGACGACGTGGATTCCATCGTCGGGCTCGAGCTGGGTGCCGATGACTACGTCACCAAGCCGTTCAACCCACGGGCCCTGGTCGCGCGAGTGAAGGCGATCCTCCGGCGCGCGGCGACGACGGCGTCGGGTCTCCGCCCGATCGAGGTTGGCACGCTCTGGATGGATCCGCGGCGGCGCGAGGCGCGGGTGAACGAGCGCCGCCTTGAGCTGCGGGCGCGGGAGTTCGACCTGCTCGCCGCGCTGGCGCGTGATCCCGGGGTCGTCCTGACCCGCGACGCGCTCCTCGAGGATGTCTGGGGGACCGACTTCCCGGGCGAGACGCGGACCGTCGACGTCCACGTCGCCGAGGTTCGCAAGAAGCTGGGCGAGGACGGCCCGCCGATCGAGACCGTCCGTGGCGTGGGGTACCGGCTGGTCACGCCCGGGCGCGCCCCCCTGGCTCCGCCCGACGTCGGCTGAGCGCGATCGCATGCCGACGAGCCTGGCGGGCCGCCTCGCGTTCACGCTCGCCATCACCGCGCTCGCCGTCCTCGTCGCCGTCGGCGGGGCTCTCTTCTTCGTCCTCCGGGGCCTCCATCGCGACGCGACGTTCGGCCGCCTCCACGCGGTGGGCACCACCCTGCTGGCCCAGGTCGGCGCACGGGTCGCCCAGGGCACGGCCCAGGACGCGCTGAACTCGCTCGACTCGCTTCGCCAGCAGGTCGGTGACCTCGGGCTCGTCGTGCTCTTTGTCGCCGGCGACCGGCAACCGGTCCTGCTCGCGGGAACCGCACGCCCGACCGAGGCGCTGCCGCCACTCCCTGCCGGGGGCCGCGGGAGTTTCGCAGACGCGACCCTTCGGTTCGACGACGGCGGCACCTGGGACGTGTCGGTCGTGGCTGCCACGGTGCCGACCGCGGTGGTTCCGCGCGGGTTCGTCCTTGCCGCGCAAGATCGGGCCGGCGCAGAGACCGTCGCGGACCTGGTCCGGACGATCCCGCTGGTCGCCCTCGTGGTGCTGGTCGTCGGGGGTCCGCTGGCCTGGATTCTCGCCCGCTCGACGACGGGACCGCTCCACCGCCTTGCCGCGGCGACCGCATCGGTCCCCGGCGCCGGGGACACCCCGGCGTTGGCAGAGCTGCCGGAGGAAGGGCCGAGCGAGGTCCGCGAGCTGACCGTCCGGTTCAACGCGATGACCGGGGAGCTGGCCCGGACTCGACGGGCGGAGACCGACCTCCTGGCGAACCTTCGCCACGACCTCCGGACGCCGCTCACCGTGATCGGCGGGTTCGCGGAGGCGCTCGTCGACGGGACGGCGCAAGGGGAGACGGCGGTCACTGCGGCGCGCGCGATCTCCGACGAGACCGCCCGTCTCGGGGGTCTCGTGGACGAGCTCGGGGCGATCGCCGGGGCCGGTGAGGGGCGTGCGGCGCTGCGGCCGGAGCAGCTGCGGCCCGCCGACGTCCTGGCCGCCGCCGCGACAAGGTTCACGACACGGGCTCAGGTGGCCGGGATCGCCCTGGAGACGGAGGTCGCCCCGGACGCGCCGTCGTTCGCGGCGGATCGGCTCGCCGTCGACCGGATCCTGGGCAACCTCGTCGAGAACGCCCTGCGAGCGCAGGCCGGCCCGGGCCGCATCCTGGTTGTCGCCCGAGCCGCGACGCTGCCCGACGGCCGTCCCGCAATTGCGCTGGTTGTCGCGGACGACGGGCCGGGATTCCCGCCGGGTGCCGTCGCCCGCGCGTTCGAGCGCTCCTTCCGGGCGGACCCGGCGCGAACCGGGCATGGGTCGGGCCTTGGCCTCGCGATCGTCCGCGAGCTGGCACGAGCGCACGGGGGTGATGCCACGGTCGAGAACCTTGCGCCGACGGGCGCCCGCGTGAGCGTGGTGCTGCCCGTGGTCCCGGCTACACTCGCGGAGTGACCACCCCCTCTCCCGCCCCGCCCGACGCGATCAAGGCGCTCGCCGGCGAGCGCGCGGCGGCGCGTTCACGCCGCGCGTTTGCGCGCGCGGACGAGCTCCGTGCGGAGATCGAAGTGGCGGGTTGGCGGATCGTGGACCAGGGCACGGCATACCGCCTTGAACCGGCCGCACCGCCCACCATCGAGGCGGTGGGCATCGTTCGGTACGGGAGCGCCGCCGCGGTGCCGTCCGTGCTCGAGATGCCGGCGACGGCCGCGGTCACCGTGCTGCTGCTCGCCGACGATCGACCCGACGACCTGGCCCGGATGCTCGGTGGCCTCCGCGCTCACGCGCCGGTCGGAACGCAGGTCGTGATCGTGGCCAACGACCCCTCGCCGGCACAGGCAGGCGGCCTCGCCCCCGGCTCCCCGGACCTGGACCCGCTCCACGGCGGCGTGCCGGAGGTGCTCTGGACCAGCGCGCGGCTCGGGAATGCTGCTGCCCTGAACGCCGGGCTCCGACGGGCCGGCGGCGCGATTGTCGTTATGGCCGACACGTCCGTCGAGCCGACCGGCGACGCGTTGACACCGCTCCTCGCCGCCCTGGCCCAGCCGGACGTCGCGGTCGCCGGCGCTTTCGGCGTGATTGCGCCCGACCTGCGGCACTTCGGGGAGGCGGCGGGTCCGGAGGTCGACGCGATCGACGGGTGCTGGCTGGCCTTTCGGCGGGCGGACCTGCTCGCGCTGGGCCCGTTGGACGAGAAGTTTGTCGTCGACCGGTACCTCGACATCTGGTGGAGCCTGGTGCTGCGCGCCGGCATCGATCCCGACCAGCCTTCCCGGCGCGCGCTGCGGCTTGACCTGCCGCTGGTCCGCCATGAGCGGCGCGATGCCGCGGCGCTTCCCGCTGCGGAACGCGACCGCCAGTCCCGCCGCAACTCCTACCGGGTCCTGGAGCGGTTCCGCGACCGCACCGACCTGCTCTCTGGGTCACCGGCACGCTGACCCGGGCCATCGCCGCGCGAACGCCCAGCCGTCCGGCCCTCACGCCGAACCAGTGCCGCCGAGCACCCCACCTGGCGCGGCCTCCAGCGCCAGGAGCGTCGCCTTGCGGTCGATGCCACCCGCATAGCCGGTGAGGGTCCCGTCCGCGCCCACGACGCGGTGACATGGCACCACGATCGAAAGCGGGTTATGTCCGACGGCGGCGCCTACGGCCTTGGCCGCGCCCGGATGGCCGGCGCGGGCGGCCAGCTCGCCGTATGTCACGGTGGTGCCCCAGGGAATCCTCGTCAGCGCCGCCCAGACACGAAGCTGGAATGGCGTCCCGGACGGCGCAAGCGGCAGGTCGAACGTCGTCCGCGTCCCGGCGAAGTATTCGTCGAGCTGGCGCTTCACCTCGCCGAAGGCAGTCGCGTCCTCTTCCCAGGACGTGCCCACGCCAGGCCCATGACGGTGCTCTTCCATGTAGATCCCGGCGAGGCGGGACCCGCCCTCACGGTCTCGTTCGCCAACGAGCAGGAGCCGGCCGACGGGCGAGGGGTGGAACGCGTAGGTCGTCATGGGACTGGCTCCTCTGGTGCGGCAGGGGCGAGGTTGGAGCCGGCGGCGTCGCCGGGATGGGCGCCGCTCGAAGCGAGCGACGCCCAGAGGTGATGGGTCGCGTACGAGCGCCACGGACGCCAGGCCTCGGCCCTCGCGCGGAGTGCCGCCGGGTCGTCGGGCAGCCCGAGCGCGCGTGCGGCGCGACGGACGCCCAGGTCGTCGGCCAGCAGCACGTCCGGGTCGCCGAGCGCGCGGAGCGCGACGTAGCCGGCCGTCCACGGGCCAATCCCCGGGAGCTCCCGCAGTCGGCCCAACACCGCCTCTCGGTCGGCGCCGGCATCCAGCGAGAGCGACCCGTCTGCCAGCGCGGCGGCCAGCGCGCGGAGCGTCCTTCGGCGAGCGACAGGCATGGGCAGGCTGGCATCCTCCGCCCCGGCCAGCCGGGAGGGCTCAGGAAACAGGTGCGTCAGGCCGCCGCTCGGCGCGGCCAGCGGCGTCCCGTGGGCCGCCACGAGTCGGCCGGCGATCGAGCGGGCCGCGAGGACCGAGACCTGCTGTCCGATCACTGCCCGGATCGCGAGCTCCGGACCGTCCACGGCGCCGGGCGCCCGGCGCCCGGGCGCCACCCCAACGAGCGGCCCCAGCAACGGGTCTTGGCCCAGCACGTCGTCCACGGCGACCGGGTCGGCGTCGAGGTCCAGCAGCCGGCGCACCCGCGCCACGGCCGGCCCCAGGTCCCGCGGATCGCTGAGGTCGAGGTGGCAGCGCACCGCAGCTCCATCGTCGGCGAGCTCGACGATCGCGGGCCCATGGGGCAGCCGGAGGCTGCGCCGGTACGTGTCGCCGGCGACCTCCTCGACACCGGGGATCGCCCGCAGCCCGAGGAACGCGAGCAGCGACCGGAAGTCGAACGGCGCCCGCCGCGCCAGCCGGATCTCCATCCGGTTCGGGGCGTGCGGCTCGCTGCCGCGCCGGCGCCGCTCGCGCAGCGCGGTCGGTGTCGCATCGAACACCTCGCGGACGGTCGCGTTGAACTGGCGCAGGGATGCGAACCCGGCCGCGAACGCGATCTCCGTGACGGGCAGGTCCGTCGTCTCCAGCAGCAGCCGCGCGACGTGCGTGCGCTGGGCGCGCGCCAGGGCGAGCGGGGCCGCGCCAAGGTCGGCCAGCAGGATCCGCCGCAGCTGCCGCTCCCCGTAGCCGAGCCGAGCCGCGAGGCCCGGCACGCCATCACGCTCCACGACCCCGTCGGCGATCAAGCGCATCGCCCGGCCGGCGACGTCGCCGCGGAGGTCCCACTCGGGCGAGCCGGGCACCGCGCCCGGGATGCAGCGCTTGCACGCTCGGAACCCGGCCGCCTGGGCCGCCGCCGACGTCGAGTAGAAGCGAACGTGCTCGCGGTGGGGCGTGCGCGCCGGGCAGCTCGGCCGGCAGTAGATGCCGGTGGACGTGACGCCAAGGAAGAAGTAGCCGTCGAACCGCGGATCACGACTGGCGACGACGCGGTAGCGGTGCTCGAAGTCGCGGGGAACCGTCATGGCCGGGAGGATGGCACCTCGCGAGAGCACGCGCTCGCGGGATTCGGACATCGCGAGCGAGAACCGGCGCAGGCGGAGGCTACAGGGGTTTGCCGGATCCCAGGACGACACCTGCCACGACGACGAGGACGAGCGCCGCGACGCCCGCCCAGCGGACGAGCGCTGCCCCCATCCCGCTCCGGGCGGCCACGACGAACGCGCTGGTGACGGCCGGCGCGTCCGACCGGCTCGCGGCATCGGCCTGGTCCATGCGGGAGCCCGGCATGCCGCCGCCGGGGCGACGTCCAAGGACCGGCAGCTCGGCGGCACCGATCGGCGGGATCAGCAGCCCCAGCCACAGCCCGCCGGCGAGGCCGCCGAGGTGGGCGAAGTTGTCGATGTTGCCGCCGAACGTGTTCATCCCGAAGCCGAGCGCGAGGTTGATGACGACGAGGAAGCCAATCTGGCTCATGATCGCCCGCTGCTGCCCCTGGAGCACGGGGCGATGCAGCACGCGCCCGACCAGGAGGACGCCGCACAGGCCGAACAGCGCACCCGACGCACCCACGCTGGGGCCCGACCCCAGGAGGAAGCTCGCCAGAGACGCCGTGGCGGCGGTCAGCACGTACAGCAGCAGGAAGCGGGCGGAGCCGTAGACCTGCTCCACGAGCGGCCCGACGAGGTACAGGAAGTACATGTTGAACGCCAGGTGCAGGAGGCTCGCGTGGACCAGCACCGGGCTGACGAGCCGCCACCACTCCCCGTTCCCGAGGCCCTTGTCCAGCTCGAGAAGACGCAGCAGGTCGCTGCCCTCGGGCTGCATCGCCAGGAACGAGACGACCACGGTCACGCCGAGGATCGCGTAGCTCGCGATCGGCGTCCGCTCGCGGCCGCGGCTCCGGGCGAAGTAGCGGCCGGCGCCGTGCGTGTCGCCCAGCTCCTTGCTGAGCCAGCCGAGCCGCGACGCGATCTCGGCCCGGTCGTGGGCCGGGGCCCTTCGCTCGGCCTGCTTGTAGGCCTCGAACGCGGTCCGGAGCGATCCGGCGCGGACGCGAGCGGCGGCGACCTGGCGCCACGCCGCATAGGCGGATGGGTTCTCCGGCAGGCGCGTCACCTGCTCCCAGCTCCACAGCGCGCCGGCCTCATCGTCCAGCCTGAAAAGCGCCTCCCCGGTCCCGAGCAGCGCGGCCCCGGTGATCGCGGGGTCCGGGAAGCCGATCAGGCGAGCGTAGTGCGCGCGCGCGGCCTCGAACTCGCTGGCCGCCAGCAGCACGTCCGCGCGAGCGAGGAGCGCCTCCGCCGTCCCGCGATCAAGGGGTCCCGCGATCGCCGGGTCGCTCGTCGTCGGTCCGCTCATCGACGTGACCGTAGCAGAAGGCGGGGGCGCGCGCCCCCGCTGCTAGACTCGCGCCGATGTGCGGCCGCTTCACCCAGCAGCGCCCCAGCGCCGAGCTCGCCGCGCTGTTCGCCGCCGACGACCGTGCGGCGACGCCCGGCGGCCGGTTCAACCTGGCGCCGCAGCAATCCGGGCTCGTGGTCGTGGAGCGACCCGACGAGCGCCGCGCGATCGTGGCCTGGCGCTGGGGACTGGTCCCGACCTGGGCAAAGGACACCAGGATCGGGAACCGCCTCATCAACGCCCGCGCGGAGACCGTCGCGACCACGGCGGCCTTCCGGGGCGCGTTCCAGAAGCGGCGCTGCCTCGTCCCCGCGGACGCGTTCTACGAGTGGGAGCGCGTCGCCGAATCGATCCGCCAGCCAAACCTGATCCGCCGGGCAGATGGCGAGCCGATGGCATTCGCAGGCCTCTGGTCGCCCTGGCGCGACCCTGCGGAGCCGGACGGCGAGTGGCTGCGCACGTTCACCATCATCACGACCACCGCGAATGCCACGCTGGCCCCGATTCACGACCGGATGCCGGTGATCCTCCCGGCGTCCGAGTGGGGCGCGTGGCTGGATCCAGCGGCGCCGGACCCGGTCGCGCTCCAGCGCCTGCTCCGCCCAGCGCCGGACGACCTGCTGATCCGGTACCCGGTCACGAAGCGCGTCAACAGCGCCCGCAACGAAGGTCCCGACCTCGTGGTGCCGCTCGGCCGGCTCGGGCCCGAGCCCGGCCAGCGCCAGCTTCCGCTCGACTGACCGAACCGCTCCGGGCGGGCGTGGCGCTCAGCCGCCTGCGCGCTCCCAGCCACCCTCGGCGGTGGCGGTGCGGAACGCGTCGGCGGCGTCGACGCCGCGATCCAGGGCCGCGGCAAGACGCCCGACGAGCGCCGCGAACGCGCCGTCCGGATCGGCCACCGGTGCCTCGAGGATGATGGCGCTTCCGGGCAGGCCGGTTGCCGCCCGCCCGGGCGGAGTCACCAGGACCAGGGCGGCGTCGACGAACGCGGCGGCGTCGGCGACGACCCCGACGGACGGCGCGTCGAGCGGACCCGTCGCGACGAGCACGCGGAATTCGCGGATGTAGCGCAGCCCGAGCGAGATGTCGGCGGGTTCCAGGACGAGGCCGGACGACGACGACGCCACTCCCGCACTCGGCGTGATCGCGTCGTCGTCCGGCGCTTCGGCGCGCGCGAGGAGCGCGACGACGGGCTCCTCGCCGACCGGATCCGTCTCGGAGACGGCGGGCGGCGCGATCGGGGTGGGCTGGCCGGGATCGCGAAGGAGGGCGAGGTGGCCAACGCCCCCGCGGGCGAGCGCGAGCAGCACCGCGTCCCCGGCCGGGTCATCCCCGACCTTCCCGACCAGCTGGACCTCGGCTCCAGCCGCCGCCGCGGCGAGCGCGATCGCAGCGGCGAGCCCAGCCACGTCGCCGTCCGGGCCGGCTATCGACCCAGGCGTGAACGATGGCGAACCGACGACGGCCAGCATGCGACCAGCCTAACAGGGGCGTCGGGCCGCGAGGAGTGCCGGGCCGCGACGAGAACCGATCGGCCGGCTACCCGCCCCCGGTGCCTCCGCCCTGGCCGGAGGTCGGCTCGGGCGTTCCGGTTGGCTGGGGCGTCTCGCCAGGCTGCGGTGTCTCTCCCACATTCGGCGTCGCGGTGGCCTCCGGCTGAGCTGTTGGCTGCGAGCCATCGCGGGGCGTGCCGGTCGGGTGGACGCTCCCGCCGTCGGGAGCGGCCGGCGTCCGGGCGGGCGCCACGGTCGGTTGGGCCGCGGCAGAGGGCTGGGGGCTCTCGGATTCTTCGGGCTGGCCGCTCGGCTCCGGCGATTCGGCTTCGGTCGGCGAGGGCGACGAGCTCGCGGAGGGTTCCGCCAGCGAGGACGACGCGAGCGGAGCCGACGACAGTCCGGGTGTCGCGTCCGGCGCCCGGCCCAGGAGCCCGGCAACTGCACCGGCGCCGAGGGCCCCGGCCCCGACCGACCCGACCACGAGCAGCAGGACGAGCGCGATCGCCGGCACGCGGACCGCGAACGGGCGGCCGCCCGAGAACGCGACCCGCCAGACGTCGCCGAGGGCTGAAAGGGCGGCAATCGGGCTTCGGCGGCGGGTCGCTCCGATCGCGGCCGCCAGCGGCCGAGGCGTGGGCTCCCGGCTGACGGCGGCCATCACGCGATCGGCGAACCCGGCGCCGGGTCCGACGTCGTCGCTTGCCGCGAGCCACTCGAGCTCGCGCGCCGTTCCGAGGAGCTGCGCCTCGGCGCCCGGACCCAGGTCGCCGGCATCGAGCTCGGCCGGGCGGAATCGGCCAGGCTGCTGCGCGCCGGCCATCAGGCCATCCCCTGCGCTTCGAGCACGCGTCGAAGCCGCTGCAGGCCGCGATGGAGGTGCGTCTTGACCGTCCCGAGCGGACGGCCGGCCTGGTCGGCGATCTCCGCCAGCGACAGCTCCGAGAAGAAGCGAAGCGCGACGACCTCGCGATATGGCTCCTCGAGGTTGGCGACGGCCGCCCGGATGGCCGCCGCCCGCTCGGCCCGGACCGCCAGCTGCGCCGGGTCCATCTCGGCCCGGCCGAGAGCGGCGAGGAGGCCCCGCTCCCCGATCACGCCGGTGCTCCCGGTCACGCCGCCGCCCTCGTCAGTCCCCGCCGGCGAGGGATCGATCCAGACGACCGGCCGCCGCCGCGCCGCCTTGCGGACCGCGATGCGGACGCCGATCCTGGCGAGCCACGCGCCGAACGGCCCATCACCGCGCCACGTCCCCAGTGCCCGATAGGCGGTCACGAACGTCTCCTGCGCCGCGTCCTCGGCGTCGTGAAGGTCGCCGAGGACGCGATAACAGCTGCGCACGAGCGCGCGGGACTCGCGCTCCACGAGGATGCGGAAGGCATCCCGATCCCCGCCGAGGACGGCCGCAACCACCCGGCGCGCCTCGAGGTCATCCTCGGGCACCTCGCGGAGGGCGGGGTCGCGCGGCGCGTCGATCGGTGGGTCTCCTGCGTCGGGGCGTCGATCGCCGTGGTTGGGAGGCTGGCCCGAAGACGATACGCCGCGCGAAGCGCCGTGCGCCACATTGCCGGTCTCCCTGGTTCCCGGGATCGCCCCGATGCCGGAGCTCTACCCGTTGCTGCCCTGGTTGGAGCCGCCCTGATCCTGGCTGGATCCGCCGCCGCCCTGGCCGCCGCCATGCTGCGCCCAGGGCGATTCGGGCGTCTCAGTCGGCTCCGAGGTCGTCCCGGACGTCGAAGGAGCGTGGTCGGCGTCGTTGTCGGTGCCCGACCCGTCCTTGACACCGGTCGGCTCGGTCGGCTCGGCCTTCTCGGTCGGCTCGGCCTTCTCGGTCGGCTCGGCTGGCTTCCCGG
>Ga0097691_1000180_pt1 | contig 57587 bp, 45 predicted proteins | sample NGESurdeep072012_8_FD_72858 | JGI IMG/M metagenome (GOLD analysis project Ga0097691, IMG submission 72858) | Arctic peat soil microbial communities from Barrow, Alaska - NGEE Surface sample 210-1 deep-072012 | ecosystem: Environmental > Terrestrial > Soil > Wetlands > Peat ...
CGATGTCGTCGGCCGCATTCAGGCGGACGTTGCCGCTGATCGCCTTGACCAGCCCGACCGGCACGATCTGTGGCGAGTTCTCAACCACGAGCGTGCTTCCGTTGTGGATCAGGTAGATGTCGTTGCCCGCCCCTGCGCGGTTGAGGTTCGTGTTGTCGCCCGCGACGCCTGTGCCGTCGACGCCGGTCTCGGTCGTGGTCAGGCGGACGTCCCCGTTGCGAGCCAGCGCCAGCAGGAGGTCCATCGGGGCGGTCACCGCCAGCGCCCCTGGGGTTTCCGTGATGTACAGGCTGTTGTCGGCCTGCGCCGCGAGGTGGCAGACGGCCGTCACGGCGCGCTCCGCGGCGGTGGCGTTCTGGTAGTTGGCGTCCTGGTAGGCCAGCGTGACGTGGCGGGTGCAGCTCGGCCCTATGGACGAGTACACCTTGAGGTCCTGGACCCCGCTCAGGCTCAACTTGCCGACGCTGCCACCTAGAGCTTGCAGGTCGACGTTGTTGCCGAACACGTTCGGCGTCGTGCCGCCGGCGCCGAGGTTGTGGCCGTCGAGGATCGAGCCGGCGTCGGTGGCCAGGCTGACGTCGTTGCAGCTCGTCGAGCTGCTGCCATAGCAGGTCGTGACGGTGTCGACGCTCAGGTTGGGCAGGCCGCCTGTCTCGACTACGACCTGGCCGGTCTGCGTGATGCGGATCACCCCGGGCGCCTGCGCGTTGAGGACGCCGAACCGGTCGACCGAGGACTGGATCTCGAGGAAGTTGCTGTCCTGGCCGATCGAGCCGTTCTGCGCAGTCATCGTGATGTTCACGCCGATGACGTCGGGGCAGCTCGAGGTGGGCGAGCAGCTGCCGCCGAACTGGCCGTCGCCCGCGGCGATCGGCGGATTCGGCGAGCCCACAGGGGCGTCGAAGATCGAGTCGTGGGCGGTCAGCGTCACATCGTCGTCGGTCGACTCGATGGTGCCGGCGCGCAGGCTGTTGAGCTTCTCGAGCAGGGTCACGAAGCCGTTGGTGTCCGTGTTGACGTTCCCGAGCTGGTGCACGTTGATGTAGTGCGTGGCGTCGCCCGCGAAGACGTTGATGCGGCTGTGCACGTCAGCAGGGGGCGCCGGGTTGGCGGCGAACACGTCGATGCTGCCGTTGACGCCGAAGCCGGTGGCTCCGCCGGCGTCAAGCAGGCTGAAGTCGTACGTGCTCTGCGCGTCGTGAGCGCCCGTGCCGAAGCCGCCCGGGTCGAAGCTCGGCGGATAAGGCGGGGTCGTGATGTTCGGTTCGAACTGCGTGTAGTACGTCCCCGTGGTCCCGTTCGAGCTCGAGTTGACCTGGACGCCGGGGATGTTGACGCTCCCGACGCCGTACTGCGTGCGCTGCAGCCGGATGTTGATGCTGTCGCCCGCGACGATGTTGCCGATCTCGATCGCGAACGGACCCGAGACCACAGGATCGGTCAGGCTCGGGTTGCGCATCAGCGTCTGCATGTCGAGGTTGATGTCGTTGCTGGCGTGGGCCGCGAACTGCATCGTGCCGCCGTCCCAGATCACCAGGTCGACGTTCAGGTAGGGGAAGCTCGCCGACCCGATGCTGCCGTTGGACGCAGTGATGTTCAGGATGTTGCTGCGGACCAGGGAAACGGTCCGGTCGCCGGTGCTGGCCAGGATGTCACCGGCCGTGCTCGTGATCTCGGTGTCGCCGATCGGGTTGTCGACCTTGCCGAAGAACACCATGTTCGTCGGCGTCGAGCTCGTGCTTTCGATGGTCGCCCGGGTCGGCGTGATCACCTGCGCGATCAGGAAGAACATGCCGCTGGTCACGCCGCTCGCGCCCGGCGTCTGCAGCGAGACGGTGTTCTTCGCGGTCGAGTTGATGACCTGGATGTCGTGCAGGTTCAAGACGTTGGTCGAGTCGTTCTCGATGTAGACGGTCTGGTAGTTCTCGCGGAACGTGAACAGCGGTTCGTGCATCGAGTTACCGATGCTGCCGTGGTCGGACTGCATGTAGATGTCGCCGACGTCGTGGTTGACGATGTTGTCGACGTTGATCGGGCCCGGGCTCGTGTTGAAGGTCGTGTCCGGGTTGGGCGTGCCGTTGACGCTGATGTTGATGGCCTCGGCGACGAATCCATTCGACCCCACGATCAGGAGCGGGCTCGGGCCGTTGTAGATGATCACGTCCGAGTTCCAATCGATCGCGTGCGTGCCTCCGCCGCCGTCGATGTCGTTGGTGCTCTCGGCCTGGACAAACAGCGCCAGGTGGTTGTTCCGGGCGTCGGGCGTCGGCGTGTAGACGAACAGCGGCGTGTCCAGCGCCGAGATGTTCTCGTTGACGCCGTGGATCAGGCGCGGTCCGGTCGTGACGGTCACGCCGGGTTTGCCGGCCGATGTGTCGTTCAGGTTCACGTGCTGACTGGTGCCGCCGTCGGAAGGCCCGATGCAGATGCAGACCGAGCTCTGGCTCCAGTCGTCGTAGTTGTGCTCGCCCTGGTGGAAGGCACGGACGTCGATTCCATAGAGGCTGCTGACCGCGGTGTGGGATGAGCCGGTGCCGTCGAGGAGCGCGGTGTCGAACGAGTTCAGCGTCAGGTTCGTGTTTGCCGTGGCGTCCCCGAAGAACGCGATGTAGAAGGCGTGCGAGCTGCCGTCGTTGTCCGCGCCGGAGGTGGCGTGGACGTCCACCGTCCGACCGGTGATGGACGCATTGGCGCCTATGACCGCAGCGCTGTAGTCATTGATCGTGGTGTTGGCCTCGGCATCGGTGCCGCCCAGGCCGCCGCCGCTGTCCGTGTGCGCGTTGACGTTGGTCTTCTGGAAGCTCGTCGACGTGATCAGGACGGCGCCCCCGGCGTTGATGGCGACGTTGCTGGCATCGACCTGCGCCGCCGGCGTGGTGCCCTGGATGATGGGAGCCGGGCTCGTGAGGGCCGCGCCGACGAAAGCGTAGTTCTTGATGGTCAGGTTGTCGGTCGAGTGAACCGTGCTCACCGAGATCACCCCACCGGAGCCGTTGGTCGAGTCGGTCGAGTCGTTCGTGACCGACTTCGAGGTGATCGACACAGAACCGTGCGCGGTCAGCAGCGTGGCAGCGTCGTACGCCTCCACGGTCGGGTTGTTGGTCACCGTCGCCTGCGGGAAGGTGAACGCGCCGCCACCCCCGCCGCCGCCCTTGGCCACCGCCGACGACACGCCGTCTCCGGTCGGCGGGTTCAGCTGGCGCAGCGAGGTGCCGTCGGTGGCGAACAGGTAGTTGACACCGGTGGGCAGCGGGCCCGACATGTCGACGCGGAGGAGGTTCTGGTCGGCCGCGCCGGGCGCGCTCAGGTGGATGCCGGCGGGGAACAGCTGCTGGTCGCCGAGTTGGTCACCGCCGATGACGGTCGCGCCGTTGCCCAGCGTGAGGTCGAGCGTGATGATCCCACCGCCGCCGACGGGATCCAGGTACACATTGCCGGAGTCGGACGACGAGTCCACCAGGTACGTGTAGCCGTCGGTCAGCCCGCCGATCGGGGCCGGGACGATCCACTGCGTGCCCTTGCTGCTCGCAGGTGCGGTGATGTGAATCGGGTTGACCTGAATGTCATCACCGTCCAGGCTGCCGCCGTCGGGATCGTCGTCGCTGTCGCCCGCGTCCGGGTCGCAACCGACCGCCTCGCAGTAGCTATTAGCCAGCTTGATGGCCTTCGTACCGTCGGTGATCACGTAGTACGTGTGGCCGTTGACCAGGTTGCCGACGTAGTCCGGACCGGTGGAGCGGTAGATGACGGCCTGACCAGTAAACAGGCCGTCGTCCGCCTGAGTGTTCGGCCCGGTGACGGGCCCGACCACGATGTCGTAGCAGGTGCCGCAGGCCATCTTGTAGTTGCTCGTGTCGACGTTCACGCCGGCGGCCTGGAACTCGAGCGGCGGCGCGGCCTTGTAGGTGACGCGGTAGCTGCCGCTGTTCGAGAACGAGTTGCTCACCTGGATGTCGTTGCCGCTGACGTTGCCAGCGCCGAACCCGTTCGGCGTCTGCGTCGCGTCGCTCTGGCTCGAGTACAGCTCGATGTCGAACGCGTTGATCGCGCGGACGTACAGCGTGGTGCCCGTCGGGGCGCCGATGCTCCCGAGCGACTGGCCCGCGGCCGCCGACAGGATCACGGGGTCGCCGGTCCGGAAGTTGTGCGCGAACGGGAAGCGGATGATGTCGCGGTTCGGGTCGACGCCCTGGTCGGAGTTCGCGATCAAGCCGCCGTCGACAGTGCCGGTGGTGAACAGGTTGCCGAACTGCAGCGTGTCGTTGTTGGTGCCGACCACGACGACGTTGTAAAGCGATGGGTTGCCGCCGGAGCTGTCGCGCAGGCCCGGGACCACATTGCCGACGCCCTGGGTGGTGTACATGACCGTGTCGCCGGTGACGAGGCTGTGGCGATCGAAGTGGATCGTGTCGTTGAACGTGTTGACGTCCGTCGACGGCGTGAAGTAGTCCACCAGCGGCGCGCCGGTCTGGTCGCTGCGCGCCTCGGCGTTGACCGTTGCGTTGTTGACGTTGAGCGTCGTCCCGCCTCCGAGGTAGGCGGTCACGATCGGGCTGCTCTTGACGTTGGCCTCCGAGCCGCCGATCGTCACCAGGCCGCCGCCATAAGCGCTCGAGAGCGAGTGGCCCTCGGAGTGGATGTTGGTGGCCGTGACGTTCAGGTCGCCCGTCAGCTTCACACCGCCGTTCGCCCCGACGTGCGCGTCGACTGTAGGCGTGAGGGTGGAGTCGCTCTCGGTGCCGTTGGCGTCGAAGGCGCCGCCCGAGCCGACGCTCGTGTTCACGTTGGTAGCCGAGGTGTCGGTCGCCGAGATGGACAGGTTGGCCGGGGTCCCGCTGTTGTTGCCGACGACCGCACCGGTGTCCGTGTAGGCGCTGGTCGTGCCATTGACCGTGCCTTCGGCCGACAGGGCGTTGCCCGAGATCAGGCCGCCGCCGCCGCCGACCGCGCTCGAGTCACTCTCGCTCACGCGCGTCGCCTGGACGGTGATGGCCGCGCCGGGGCTCTCGATCGTGGCACCCCCGGCGATGTACGCGGAGTCCAGGCCGCCGATGTCGGCGTGGGACGACACGAAGTTGCCCGCGAAGAGGAGGCCGATCGTGACCACGTTGATCGTCGCCTTGGAGCGGTCCGAACCGTTCACCGTGAGCGTCAGGCTCGCGGCGGAGTTCAGGGTCGCGCCGAAGGACGCGCTCACGCCGCCGTTGTCGGTCGCGTCCGCCTCGAGGAGGCTGACCGAGATGCCACCCGCCCCCACCCCGTCGGTGGACGACTGGGCGAGGTTCGTGCCTCCGGCATTAACGGTGATCGCCCCGCCCGATACCGACAGCGTGCCGCCGCCGACCGCGGCCGCCGAGTTCGCGGTGTTGTCTATCGCCGCGTCCGCATGAGCTGCCGCGGCGGCGAAGAGGCCGAACTGGAGTGGGTTCGCGATGGCCGTGGCCGTGTTATTGCCGGTCGAGGTGACCGACAGCCCGGTCGCGCTCGTGATGTTGCCGTTCATGGCCGCGGACGCCCCGCTCGCGATCTCGGCGCTCGACAGCGCCACGCCAACCGCGATGGCGCCGCCTCCACCCGCGTTGGAGTTGCCGGTGGCCTGGTTGTTGCCGTTCGCGGAAACCGTGACCATCCCGCCGCTGGCGACCGTCCCGCCCAGCGTGGCCTGAACGCTCGCGGTGGAACCGATCTTGCCTGTGGCGCCGCCGCCACCAAGGCTGACGCCAATCGACACGGCCGTCACGTCGGTGATGGCGGAGGCGTTGTTCGGTCCGACCGCGGTGACGCTGACCGACCCGGACCTGGTGACGTTCGCTTCCAGGTCAGCGGTGACGGGAGCGTCGATCTCGGCGTTGGAGGCGATGCCGGTTCCGGCGAAGCCCAGTCCGACGCTGGTCGCCGACGCGTTGACACTCGCGGTCTGGGTCTGGGCGTTCACACCGCCTGAACCGTTCGGCGTCCCGGTCTCGGCGTCCACCTTCACCAGGCCGTTGGCGCTGATGCTTCCGCCGCCGGCGCTGGCCTGGATCAGCGCGTCGCTCGTGATCACGGCGTCCACGTAGGCGCCGGAGCCCGCACCCAGCAGACCGACGGACATGACGTTGACCGACGGGCTGGTGCGGTTCCACGCGAGCGCCTGGATGGCCACCGAATCGCCCGTGAGCGTCCCTTCGGAGTCGGCCTTGGTTTCGCCTCCGATCCTTGTCTTCTCAAACTCGGCCGCGACCGCCAGGCCAAGGGACCCGGTGAGGCTGGCCGCCGACGCCGACGCGGTGTTGCTCGAGAACGCCTCCACGTTGATCGCGCCCGTGCTGGTGAGGGCGGCGGAGCTGCCCGAGTTGGGGCCGATGAGCGCATCCGTCTTAGCGTTCTTCGTCACCTCAGCGTCCGCGGCCACGACGGCGACGGCACCGATTCCGCCCACGGAGATCGCCGCGTCGTCGGACTCGGCGAAGTTGCTGCTGGACGCGGAGATCGTGATCCCGGCCGAGGCGGTGATGCTGCCGTCGTCGATTACGCCCGTCGAACCGGCAACGATCGAGGTCGGCACCGCCACGGCGACCGACCCGAGGATTCCGCCAGAGCCGAGGGCCGTGTGGGTCTTGGCGTGGTTGTTGGAGGTCGCCGTGAGCTCGACCAGTCCGTTCGTGGCGGAAAGTGATGAGGTCGAGGCCGACGTGATCTCGGTCTTCGCCGTGGGCTGGATCTCAGAGTCGCTGATGCTGCCGTCTCCGCTGAATCCGAAGCTCACCGAGATCACGAAGATCTCGGCGTCGGTGAAGTTGACAGCGTTGACGTAGACACCGATGGCGGCGGCGCCAGGCGTCGTGGAGGACGAGGTGGTCGTCAGGTGACCGTCGAGCTGGACCCGGACCGGCGCTCCGTCATACGCGAGAGCCGCCATCAGACCAGCGGAGATCAAACCGCCGAAGCCGCCGCCCTTGGTGTTCGCGGTCGCGACGTTGCCGCCGTTGCGCGTCTTCGCCTCGACTGTGATGGCGCCTGAGCCCGACAGGGACGCCGTGGATCCGACAGTGGTCTGAATCTTGGCGTCGGACGTAATCGTCGCGGAGGCAAATCCGCCGTTCAACCCGATGACCGAGACACCCACAACGAGGGTGTTGGCTGTCGCGGTGTTGTCCGCAATCGAGCTGAGCAGGATGGTCGTTGCGTTGCTGACGCTGCCTTCCACATCGGTTGTGGTGTGACCGGAGACGATCGCAAATCCAAGCAGGACTGCAATCTGGACGCCGCCTACGCCGCCGCCCGGCACCTCGACGTCGGCCGCGTTGGTGGCCGTGGCCTGGACCGTCACCGGACCCGGCGTCGTGAAGTGGAGGTTTGCGGTCGAGGTGAGCCCCGCTTCGGTGGAGCGCCCGTTGACTGCGCGCGCGACCGTCACGCCGACTGCGACGGCGCCGGTGGTGACGTTAAGAGTCTTGACGGTCACGGTGTGGGTGCCGATTGCGGTGACGCTGACCGCGCCGCCGCTGAGCGACCCATGGGCGCCTGACGTCGCCTTGGCCGTGCCGTCCAGGGTGTCGAGCGCGACCGCGGCGCCGAGACCGGCGCCGACGCCGCCCTCCACCTGGATGACGAGGAGATCGGAGGTGACGTTGTCGTTTGCGGACACGTTCATGCCGCCGATCGCGCTGGTTCCGCCGACCTGAACGTTGCCGACCGTGGCAGCGGCGTCTCCGGTGACGTGGACCACGCCGACCGCGGCTCCGACCGCGGCCGCGCCGAGCCCGACGCCGATCGCGTAGGCGTTGACGTTGCGGGTGGCCGAAACGCCAACCGTCAGGCCACCGCCCGCCGGGACCTGGGCGCCGCCGTCGACGTGCGCCGTCTGTGTGCCCGAGTCGTTGAGTACGGCGACCTGCGCACCGACCGAGACGAAGCCGGCCGAGCCGCTGAACGCGATCGGCGTCGACTTCTCGTCCATGCCGGCGAACACGTTGACGTCACCGGAACCCGAGCTGACGCTCGCGCTCGGGCCGATGCCCGCGTTGGTGATGCTGTCGACATTGAGGATGTCGATGGACGCCCCGACTCCGACCGCACCGGCGACTGCCGTGCCGGCGACGCTGAAGACACTCAGGTTGTCCTTCGCCCACACGTGGACGTGGCCGCCCGCGGAGACCGTTCCGTCGATCGTGGCCGTCGTGCCGGCGTTCGGCACCGACGAGATCGCGGTGGTCGCCACCGTGCCGCCGACGCCGCTTGCCGCGCCATCGAGGCTCGTCTGAGGTCCGCCCAGGTTGTTGCTGATGGTCTGGTTGGTCTTGAACTCACCGTCGGCGTTGACCCATTCGGCGCTGTTGACCTGGGGATTGTCCGCCGTGTCGACGATGTTGTTTCTCGCGCGATAGACATGCGACCCAGTGCCGTCGCCGGAGTCGAACGAAACAAGATCGCCCTTGTTGTATGGGCCGGAGGCCCATCCGGTGGGCGCGGAGGTCGACGCGGTGGTTCCCGTGAAGGCGCCCTGGTCATAGCCCCCGCTGCCGCCGCCCGCCGCGGTGTCGGCTCCACCCGTGCTCCCGCTTTGCCCGTCGAGGGCGTTGGCGGGACCCTCCCAGTCGGAGGTGTTGGTCGGGTCGAGCAGCGGCTGGTCCTTCTTCGCCGAGTACTGCTGAATGCCAGACCCGGGGTTGAACTCCACGACGTCGCCCTTCTTGTAGTAGACGTTCTTGTCGAGGCTCGTCGCAGTTGACAACAACCAGGTTCCGCGGTCGGGTCCGGCGTTCGAGTCGTGGTAGGCGCTCGTCTGCTTGGTGCCGACCGACCATACCGAGACGGCCACGCCGACACCTACGAATCCGCCGGCGATGCTCAGGGCGTAGGACTGGACCTGCTTGTAAGAGATCGCATTGACCTCAACATCCGACTGAGCGCTGACATTGGAGCCCGCTCCGATGTATGCCTGGATCGTCGTGTTGGCGAACCCGATGTCGATGCCTCCCGACACGCCGACAAAGCCGAATCCGGCGCCACCGGACACCGTCAGTGACTTGAACGCATCGACTGCCGAGACGTTGACCGACTGCGCTGAGTTGGGGACGCCGCTCTGGTTGACGGACGAGCTCGGCCCGACGAAAGACTCCGTCGTGACGTCCATGATCGTGACCCCGACGCCGCCGGCCGCCCCGACGAATCCGCCGCCGACGGCGGGCGTGAGCCCGAACACGCTCTCGCCCGAGCTGGCCTGGACCGCGAGGCCGTTGAAGGTGCCGTGGGTGCCGAACGTGTTGCCGCTCTGGGTGCCGTCATAGATCCCGCCCAATCCAAATCCGTTGGCCTGTGCGTTCACCGTGCTGCCTCCGCCGAGGTAAGCCTCCGTCTCCTTGTCGAGCTTGGCCACGCCAACGGCGGCGCCCACCCCAACGAAACCACCCGCGAGCGCGATCGTGATCAGCACGAGGTTCGTCTTGTCGCTTGCGCTGACCAGGACGTTGTTGCCCGCGTTGAGCGTGGCCCCGCCGGAGTTGCACGCCCAGGGCTTGGAGGAGTCAGTCGGTGTGCCCGTGCACGCGTAGGTGCGCACGGGCAGCACGGTTACGGCAACAGTTCCGGCTATGCCCACCTCTCCGCCGCCCGCGCCGACGGCGACTGAGACCACGGTGTCCTTGGCGTTAGCGGTGATCGAGATGTCGTCCATCGCATTGATGGCCGTGCCGTTGCCCACGTACGCGTACGTGTCGATGTTCGCCACTCGGACCGCAACGGGGATCGAAACGCCCGCCGTACCACCGATCGCCAGCGTCAGTGCGATGCCCAGCTCGTAGAACTGGTTCTGGGCCGCGACGCGCACCGCCTGGCCCCCGTCGGCGCCACCGACGTTGGTGGAGCAGTCGACGCCGCAGTTCACCTTCGCACCGCCGCCGATGTGCGCCTCGGTGTGGATGTTGTCGACGTTGATCGAGCCGGCAAGGGTCACCGCCGCCGTGCCGCTGAAGCCCAGGCCGACACCGAATGCTCCGACGTTGTCGCTGTTGCTCGCAGTGACCGCGACTCCTCGGAACATGTTGGTCGGGGCCGAGATCGTGCGCGGACCGGCGGCGCTGGCGTCGCCTGAGGGCACCTTGTCGCTGGGGACGATGCTCTGGGACCGGCCGCTACCGGTCGAGGTAAGAGCGACCGGTGTGCCGCCCTGCGTCGAGCGCTTGTTCAAGAGATAGAAGCGACCGCCCCCGGCATCCTTGAAGTAGTAAGTCCCACCGTCGACCAGGCCACCGATCGGGTCGCCCCCACCGGTGCTGTAGACGACGGCGTCGTCGTTGGCGACGCCCAGGCTGTACGGCAGCTTGATGGTGTTGCCCACCGTGTCGACCGCGCCCGGTGCTGTCGGGTCGAAGCGGAGCGACTCATCCTTCTGTACGGAGGCCTGGTTGGTCGGAACGAGGCGGTGGTTCTGCCCACTCCCACCTGACAGCCCGATCGGCGAGCCGCTCAGGTCGGGGCTGCTGTAAAGCTTCACCGCCTCCGGCCCGACGACCTTGACGTAGTAGAGGTTCCCGTCGGTCAGACCTGTGATGCTCGAGCCACCGCCGTTGTCGTAGCGGATCTCCTGCCCGTCTTTGAAGTTGTGGTCGAAGCCGAGATTGATCGTGTCACTACCGGTGATGACGCCCGACCCCGTCGGATCGAAACGCGTGTCCTGTGTGGTGACGGTGAACTGGCCGGTCTTCACAGGTAGCGAAAGCCCGCCCGCGCCGTTGACCTGCGCGAAGTTGCCGATATACGCGTCGGTCTGTTTCGTGATGACCGGCACGGAGACCGCTGCGCCGACCGCCGCGCTCCCGCCGGCCGAGATGTTGCCGGCGATCGAGTTCAAGGTCAGGGTCTCGTCGGCGGCCACCCGCACGCTGCCCCCGGCGAAGATGCTGGTGCCATCACCGCCGCCTGTGCCGTCAGCGACGAAGGCCTGGGTCGTCACGTTGATCACCGGCACTCCGACGTTCACGCTCACCGCCGCAGTGCCCGCAAAGCCACCACCGACTGAGATCGACAGGATGTCCTCCGTGGAGGTCGCGTCGACCGTCACGTTGCCCTTCGCCCGGAGCCTGCCGCCCTTGCCGATGTACGCCTCAGTGTCCTTGGTCATCACCTCCACGTCCACGCCTGCTCCGACACCTGCGGTGCCGCCGATCGCGAGCTGGCCGGCCACAGCGATGAGGTTTGTCGTGTCCTGGGCCGCAACCGCGACGCCCTGGGTCCCCGAGGCTCCGGGGTTGGCGCACGAGTCCGCGACGGCGCAGTTGATCCTTGTCCCGTCATCGATGTGGGCCTTGGTGTGGTTGTTCAGCACATCGACGATGACGGAGCCGGCGACGCCGGCCGTCTCACCACCGCTGCCCGCGACGACGATGATGAACAGGTTCTCGCTCTGGGTCGCCGTCACGGTTACACCTGTCGACCCCTTCGACGTGATGTCGCCTCCCTGGATCGAGGCGTCGACCGTGCCCTGGCGGTCCAGGATCACAGCCGCCACACCGACACCGGAGCTGCCGCCGAACTGCGCGTTGCCGGCGACGATTCCGGGCGCGCTTCCGGTGCCCGGCTTGCTGAAGGCGTCGGTGGCTGTGACCGAGACGTCGCCACCGGAAACCAGGGTCGTTCCAGCACCGATGTAGGCGAAGGTGCCGGTTCCGCCGGCGGCGTTGATGACCGCGACTACGACCGAGCCGTCGAACGCGGTGCCCGACGTCGACACCGCAACATCGGCCGCGACAGCGAAGTAGGTCTCGGTCGATGCGGCCTTGACGGTCACCTCACCAAGCGCCGAGACCGTGCTCGAGGCGCCGATGTAAGCCGTCGTCGTCTTGTCGATCACGTCGACGATCAGGCCGATGCCGACGGCGGCCGAGCCGGTGCTGCCCGAGAAGCTGCCGGCGAAGTTGATGATGGTGGTGTCGTCCGTCGCGATCACGTCGACCGTCTGGCCCGTCCCAGGAGTCCAGCCCAATCCGGGGTGCTGGTTCACCTGTGCACCGGCTCCGATGAACGCTTGTGTCGTGATCGAGAAGACGTCGACGATGACTGAACCGGTGACCGCCGGGTCGCCGCTCGCCGCACCGGCGCCCACCGCGACCGATGAGACTGCCGGGAGGTGGATGTACTTCAGCAGCGGCTGGCTGCCGACCGAGGTGCCCGACGCGATGGTTCCGGTTACGGCAGTGGACTCGACGGGGATTGAGGTGTCGCCCTTGCTCGCTCCGGCCGATGCGACCTGGAACTCCTGGCCGCCAACCGTGATCTTGCTCCCGCCCTTCAGGTCGGCGGTCAGGGCGGTGGTCGGGATCGAGGTGATGGTTCCGGTCAGGTCCGCCGTGGTGTTGCCGACGGCAGTGTCGGTTAGCTCATTGATGTCGGGAACCAGCGGCACCAGGTGCGATGTGGCGGTCACTGAGATCGCGCCTGCCGCGTCCAGCTGAGTGTGGTTGCCGCCATTGTCGGAGTCGACGAACGCCTCGGTCGTCACGTCCGGAAAGACGTTGACGATGATCGATCCGCCGACGGCGGTCCCTCCGATCGCCAGCGCGGCGGCGATCGCGAGGTTGTTGCTGCCGAGCCCGTTGGTGGCCGTGACGGTGATGCCCTGGCTCGAGCTGAGGTGCGCGCCCTTGCCCACCGACGCTTCCGTGTGGAACAGGACCACGAGGACGCCGATCGAGGCGGACACGCTCGCCTCGGACTTGCCGCCCGCGGCCGAGACGCCCCAGATGATGAAGTCGTTCTCCTGACCGGCCGGCAGGACCGCTTCGACCGTGATCCCGGCGCCGGTGAGGTGCGCGCCCGCGCTGACCGAGGCGGTGTTCGTGGCGTCGGCGTAGATGAAGCCGAGCGCCGCCCCGACCTGGGCCTTGCTGGTGTCGCTGCTGGTGTGGATCGCGGTGCCCATGGCCTTCCCGGTGGCGCTGGTCTGGTTGACCGCGCTCACCTTCAATGCGCCGCCGGTGGCGGTGACCGTCACTGCGCCCTCGACCGACGCCGTGTTGTGGGTCACGATCCAGTTGACCTCGACCGCGGCCGCCACGCCCACTCCACCGCCCTTGCTGCCTGAGTTCTGGGACGACTTGTTGTTGCCCTTGTCGGCGTTGTCGCCGGCGCTCGGAACAGACTGGCTGCCGGCGTTGTCGGTGACGGCCTTGTTGTTGTTGGTCTGGTCGCTGGCCTGCTTGTCCGACTTCTTGCCGCTGTTCTTGTCCTCGCCGCGGGCGCTCGCCTTGACCTCGACGTCTCCATTGACCGTTGAGGAAGAACCGATCGTCACGGAGTTGGCGCTCAGGTCGCGCGCCACCGACCCGGCGGTCGTGGTGTTGATGATGTTGATGCCGACGATGGCTCCGACCGCCACGCTGTCGCCGGCGGCGTCCGCGTCGCCGGTCGTCGTGATGGTGCCGGTGTAGATCGCCTGGATCGTCGCGTCGCCTGTGGCTGTGGTCGAGCCGGTAGTGCCCAGGCGGGCTTTCGTGTTGTCGAAGACGATTGCCAGGCCGACGGCCGGGGCGACCGCATCGCCGCCCGAGGCGCCAGCCGAGACCGTCGTCGTCACGGTGTGGTTCGCCGTGGCGGTGACCTTCAGGTTCTTCGCGCCGGTAAGGGTCGCGGTGTCTTCGACCTCCGCTCGAGTGTTGTTCGTCGGAAGGATGTTCAAGGCCACCGACGCGCCCACGCCGACGCTGCCATTGCCTGAGGCGTCGGCTTTCGCCGTGGCCTTCGCCGTGTCTGTGCGTGTGTTCACCGCGTTGACGGTCACGTCATCGGTGGAGGTGGTCGCGCTCGCTCCGGCGCGAACGACGGCTTCGGTGGTGACGTTGGCGATGTTGATCGCGACCGCGCCGGCGACACCGGTGTCGGCGTTGCCCGCGCCCGCCTTGGCCTCGGCGTCGAAGGTGTTTGTCTTGTCGTCGGGCTTGGACGGGACCGGCACCGCGGTCATGGTGGCTTCGACGTCGAGGCCGCTTGCCGTGATCGTGGTTACGCCGGTCGTCGCGCGGTTGGTGATGTTGGCGACGTTCACCGAGACAGCTGCCCCGACGCCGACGTCTGAGCTTCCGCCCTCGCCGACCGCCGAGCCGTCCGTCTTCGCGATCGCGTGCGCGTTCTCAGAGGCCAGGAGCGCAAGCACTCCGTGGACGTTCACGGTGACGCCATTCGCGAGCGAGGCCTCGGCGCTGACGTGCGCGATGTTGATCGCGACCGCCGCGCCGACATCCACCGACTTGCCGCCGCTGTCGCTGGTGGTTGCCGTCGGCGTGGAGGAGTCGCTCTTGGCCGTCGAGCCGCTCCCGCCGTTGTCCGTGGAGGTCTTGTCGCCGAAGCTGCGCTGGCTGTCTGTCTGGGCCTTCGGAGAATCCTTGCTCGGGGTCGAGTCGCTCTTCTTCTTCGAGCCCTTGGCGCCGGCCACCGCCTCTGTGTCCGTCCATGAGGACCCGTTGGCGTTGAACGTGGCCTTGCCGCCCGGAGCGGAGATGTTCCAGAAGCTCGTCGCCAGCACCTCGTGGTCGGCGATCGTCAGGGACACGGCCGCGCCGACCGCGGTGCTCTCGCCGCTCGCCTGGCCGCTCGACTTGCTCGTCACGGTCTCGGTCTGCTGGGCGGTGACGCTAAGGTCGCCGCTGCTCAAGGTCAGGGTACCGGGAGCACCTTTGCCGTCACCGACCTCCGCGGTGGTCGTGGCGTTGGAGATGCTGATCGCGACGACCGCGGCGACAGCCGTGCCGCCCGCGCTGGCACCCTTGGCCGTCGTCGTGAGCGTGTCGCCGCCCGTGGCGCTGAGGGTCAGGCTCTTGGCCCCATTGAGGGTGGAGCCATCCTGAAGGCCGACCACGTTGACGCTCTCGACGATGTTCAGCGCGACCGAGGCGCCGATGCCCGTCTTCGGGCCGCCAGCCTTGATCGTGAGGCTGTGATTGGTACCGGTGGCCTTGGTGCCGTCGAGCGTGATGATCTTGGTCGGCGACCCGGCCTTCGCGTCGGTCTGGTCAGAGTCGAGCTTGACGTGGGTCGAGTCGACGACCACCACGAAGTAGGACGTGCCATCCGTCAAACCGCCGACCGCGGTGTTGCCCTTGCCGGCCGAATAAACGACGCTGTCGCCACTGGCGAGGTCACCACCGCCCTGGTGCTTCAGCGCCACCGGCAGCGTGATGACGTTGCTGGCAACGACGCCGGATGCCGTCGGGTCGAAGGTGACGCTCGTCGAGTCGTCGAGGAAGATCGCGTGCTCTGTGCCCTTCGCCTTGGTCTTGTCCAGCGTGATGACCTTCGTCGGCGAGGCCAGCAAGGAGTCGGCCTTGTCGCCGTCCAGCTGGATATTTCCGGGCGAGATCACGATCGCGTAGTAGGTGTTCCCGTCCTTCAAGCCGCAGGTGTCGCTCGCGGTGGTCGAGCAGCCGATGGCGGTCCCGCCGCCCGCGCTGTAGACGACGGCGTCGCCAGTCTTGAGCGCTTTGCCGTCTGCATGCTTCAACTCGGCGGGCAGCGTGATCGTCTTGTTGTCGGCGCCCACCGCGGACTGCGGGTCGAAGGTCTGCGCCTCCGGCTTGGCGATGACCGGGCTGGTCGAGGTCGACTCGCCGGTCAGTGAGACGTCGCCGCCGCCAGAGTTCCCGGCGTTGATTGTCGCGGTGCTCGAAACGATGGCCGATGTCCTGAGCTCGACCACGTTCAGCGCGACGGAGCCGGCGACGCCGACGTTGCCGCCGCCGCCGCTGCCTGAGGTCGAAGAGGCCGACACATCGTGGGACTTGTTGGGGGTGCCCGTTCCGACCGGCGTCATGGTCGCGCCGAACTTGACATCGTTACCCGTGACCGTCGAGCCGGCGCCGACATCGGCGTGGTTGTTGATGTGGGCGACGTTGAAGGAAACGGCGACGCCGATCGTCGAGCTGTCGCCCGAGGTCGAGGCGCTGCCGTCCGCGGTCGCCGAGGCGTCGGTGTTGGCCGAAGAGGCGAAGGATACGTTGCCGCCCGACGAAACGGTCAGACCGACCGGCAGCGATGCGTCCGACGTGGTGGTGACGACATTGAAGTCGATCCCAGCCGCGACGCTGATGCCGCTGCTGTCGGAGGTGCCGGCCTTCGGCGTGCTGCTGTCCCCTGTCGACTTGTTGCCGGCCTCCTTGCCGCCGTTGCCGCCCGCGGTGCTGTTGCCCTGCTTCAGCTCACCGTCGGCCTTGCCGTTGACATCCTTGCCCGAGCTGTCGGAGCTGGTGTCAGGCGCGCCGCTCGAGCTCGCTTTCGCGTTGCTCGTGGAGACCGACTGTCCGTTGGCGGTGAAGGAGATGTCACCCGTCGCGTTCAGGTTGCGGAAGGTCGTCGACTGGACGAAGTGGGTGGTCCAGTTCAAGGCGATCGCGACGCCGATTGCGGTGCTCTTGCCGTTGGCGTCGCCCGCGGCGGTGCTGACGGTCGATGCGGTCTGCGCGGCGGTGGCGGTGAGCTTGCCGTTCAAGGCCAGCGGGGCGCCGCCACTCACGTTCGCAAGGGTGGTGACGTTGGAAATCGCGACCGCCACTGCGGGAGTGATCGCCGTGCTGCCCTTGGACCCCTGCTTGGCAGTGGTCGTCATCGAGTCCGTAGCAGTCGACGAGAGGGTGATATCACTCGAATTGGTGATGTTGGAATTCGTGTCGAGCGACGCGGTGGTGTTGTCGTTCACGACGTTGACCGACACCGAGGCGCCGATTCCGGTGTCCGGGCCAGAGTCGTTGATGGCCAGACTGTGGCTGGTGCCCGTCGCGCCCGAGCTCAGCGCGACGATCTTGCTCGGCGAGCTCTTCTTGGCGTCGGTCTGATCGCTGTCCAGCTTGATGTGCGTGGAGTCGACGACGACCGCGTAGTAGCTGTCGCCGTCCTTCAGTCCGCCGATCACCTTGTTCGTACCGCCACCCGAGCTGTAGTCGAGCTTGTCGCCGTTCGCCAGGGCGCTTCCATCGGCGTGCGTAAGAGGTGACGGAAGGGTGATCTGGTTGGTGGAGGTATCGACCACGCCCGACGCCGTCGGGTCGAAGGTGACGCTGGCCGAATCGTCGCGATAGATGCTGTGCTCGGTGCCGGCCGCCTTGCTGGCGTCGAGGGTGATGACCTTGGTCTTCGCGCCGGTCGAGTCGGCTTTGTCCGGGTCGAGCTTCAGCGAGCAGGCGGTCGCGGTGCAGGTGGGGTCGACCGCGTAATAGGTCCCGCCATCCGTCAGCCCACCAATGCTCGTGCCGTCGCCGTTGCTGTAGATGAGGGGATCGCCCCCGCTGAGCGTGCCCGAGATCTTGTAGGGCAGGTTGATCGTCTGGTTGTCCACGCCGATCACGCCGGTGGCCTTCGGGTCGAACACCTGCTTGGCGGGCGTCGCGATCGCCGAGCTCGTCGAGTCGGACGCCGCGTTCAGGGTCACCTTCGCGTTAGGCGCGTCGATCGTCGCTCCGTTGCTCACGAGAGCCGACCGGTCGAGGTTCACGACGTTGACCGTCAGGGCGCCCGCGATGCCGAGCTTCTCGGAGTCGCCGAGACCCGAGGTCGCGGTCGTCGAGTAGTTGTCCTTGGAAGCCGAGGAGTCACCGGTCAAGGTGAGCGGTGCCTCGATCGTGATCGAAGGCGCCGTGAAGCTGATCGTGCCGCCGATAGACGCGTGCGTCGTGACGTCCGCGATGTCCACGCCGATCGCGATGGCGACGCCGTTGCTCGCGCCCTTGCCCTTCACAGTGCTGCCGTCCGCGGTGACCGGCGCTGTGTTGGCCGAGGCGGCGTGGACCTTGACCCCGCCGGACGCGGTGACGCTGAGCGACCCGCCGGACGGGTTGATGTAAGCCTCGGTGTCGTCGCCGATGTAGTGGAAGGCGAGCGCGCCCGCAAAGTTCAGGGAGCCCTGGCTGGTGTTGGCGTTGCCGTCCTTGTTCTTTGGCGTCTCGGTCATCTTGTTGGCGTCATCGAGCGTCAGGCTGTGGGTCGTGCCGGTCGCGCCGGCGCTCAGGGACACGATGCTGGCCGGCGTCGTGAGCTTCGCGTCGGCCTGATCCTGATCCAGCTGGACGTTGTTTCCGTCGGGATTCAAGTGCACGTAGTAGGTGCCGCCGTCGGTCAGGCCGCCGATCGCGGTGCCACCGCCGGCGCTGTACGTGACCTTGTCCCCATTGGCCAGCGCCGAGCCGTCCGCATGAGTGGTCGTGGGGATCGTGATCGTGTTCGTCGAGGTGTTGACCACGCCAGACGCCGTCGGGTCAAAGGTTGCGGCCTTGCTCGTGGCGCCCTTCGAGCTCGCGATCGCTTTTGTCTCGACGTCGTTCTTGGTGTCGGCCGAGATCGTGACGCTCTTGGCGCTGATGCCTCCGCTGCTCGAGGCGTCGATGTAGGCCTTCGTGCTGCTGATGACGACAGCGATCGCCACGCCCTCGCCGGACGGCGCGGTGCTCGCGTCGGCGGTGGTCTTGACGGTGTTGGTGTTGAAGGCGGCCAGCGTGAGGTTTCCAGAGGGGGCGCTGATCGAGCTGTTGCCCGAGATGTTCACCGTGGTCGTCGCGTCGAGGACCGAGACGGCAAATGCCACGGCGTTGCTGCTGTCACTGCTCGAGGTAGGCGCGATGCTGTTGGTGACCGTCGTCGTGTTGGTGGCCTTCAGGGTGACGTCGCCGCTGCTGTTGATCGACGTGTTGGTCACGTTGATGGTCGCGTTCTGGGGGCTCAGGAGCGTCCCGTTGATGATGTCGCTCAGGGACGGCGCTCCGACGAAGGCGACGCTGACGTTGTGGTCGCCACTGTTGCTCTCGGTGTTCGTGGCGGTGGCTTCGATGTCGACCGCGCCGGCGGTGATCGTGGCCCCGGTGAGGTTGACAGCGGCGTGAGCGGTCTTGATCAGGAAGGATCCGGTGTCGCTCTCGGTGTCGGTGACCTTGATCGTCAGTGTGGCGAGAGGGATGCTGATGACGCCGGACAGCACCACCGACTGGCCTCCCGTCGCGTCGATCTCGAGCGCCGTCATGCCGGCGATCGGGGCGGACTGCGTCGGACTGCTCTTGTCGTCGGTCACATTGATGTTGGTTCCATCCGACTGGACCGTGATGACTGCGCCCGACTGGTCGTCCGTCACGGTGAACGGGTTGGAGGCGGTGATGAAGATCGAGAAGTGGGCCACGGTCGCGATCAGTTGGCGGTTCGGCCAGTCCAGGGTGGTCGGCTCGCGGACCCAGGTCTGCGTGGTGGCGTCCCAGTGGAACACCGACATCGTCTGCGCCTGCGCCTGCGTGGTTCCGGCCGGCAGCGCGAACGCGAGGGTCGCCGGCTGGTCGAGCCGGTGCACCGGCGCGCCGCTGGCGAGGCTGGTTGCGTTCACGTCGTAGGCGGGGCCGAATGCGGTCATGCCCGAACCCATCGGCGGCGGGGCGGTGTCAGGGGCGACCGCGACGGCGAGGTTGCTGCTGCTGGCCGTCGGGACGCCGACCGCGACGTTACCGTCGGTTGAGGTCGCCTTTCCGTTAGCGCTGAAAGAGGAGAGCGCGGTAGCGTTCGTGATCGCGGTGTATGCGATCGACGGGCTCAGCCGCACCACCTGGTACTGGTAGCTGCTCCCGGGCAGCACGGCGGTGTCGGTGTACTGAGAGGAGGTGGTCGTGCCCAACGAGGTGAAGGTCAATCCGGAGCCATAAGCCCGGCGAACCTGGAAGAGATCTCCGGCCGCCCCTGTCCAGGTCAGCTGCACGGCGGTTGTGGTCGACGTGAAATTGATTGTGAAGCCGGGGGTTGGGGGTCCTCGGGCGCCGGCCGCGCCAACGTCGAACGTGTCGAGCTTCTGCGCGGTGCGACCTGAGGCGTCGGTCGCGATGACTCGGAAGTCGTACTTTCCGGCGCTAAGGCCGGCGGTGCTGAGCGAGGTCCCCCACGCGATCGAGCCCGCCATCGCGAGACCAGGGCTGCCTGGAATCGTCGGGGAGGCGGGCCTGACCGGAAGCATATTGAGGATCGAGGTCCAGATCCCGCTTCCAAAAGGCGCGTACGCAAACGCGAGGGACGCGATGCCGATGTGCGAGGAGACCTGCACGGCCAGGTCGACGATCGCCTGGTCCGGTCGCTCGCCGGCGTTCGGGGTCAGGATGGTCAGGTCCGGTGCGGTGAGGTTCCAGGCCACCGGCGTGGTGATCCACCGCACCTGGCTGAAGTCACTCTCGTTGCCGTAGACGTCGGTCTGCGTGACGACGTAGCCCGTGAGCTGCGCGCCCGGAAGGGACGCGTCCAGGAACGAGCTGCCCGTGACGCCGGCGGCGGCGAGCGCGAAGCTGCTGGTCCCGGTGGTGGACCGATACACGTTGTACGTCGCACCGGCCGTGGGCGTCCAGCTCACGAGGATGCTGTCACCGGCGACCGCGGAGCTCACACCTGTCACGACCGGCGCCGTATGCACGACGTTCAAGGTCGAGGTGGCGGTGGCCGCGACGATGGAGCCGTTGGCCGAGAGGGCCACGGCGCGCACCTGGTGGGTTCCTTCCGTCAGGCCGATGGTCGTGATGCTTCCGCTCGCGGTCCACGCATGGGCGTTGACCAGCGTCGCGAGCGCGCCGACTGCGGTCCAGATGTTCTGCTGAAGCGTCTGCACCTCGACCGAGGAGAAGGCCACGGTCGCCTGCCCCGATGCGTAGACGGTCAGGGTGGACCCCGCCGAACCGGTGGAGGTGGCGCTGCCCAGCGTCAGGGTTCCGGGCGTCTGAGCCTGGGCGGCGGGGCCGCCCGACGCGATTGCGAACGGCGTGGAAGCTGCGGTTTGCGGTACCGGCACCAGCGCCGCCGACACGACATCAGAAGGTTCGCCGTCCTGGTTGCCGCTGAAGGCGTGAACGCGATAGTAGGCCACGCCGCCGACCGTCGCGGTGTCGCGGAAGATCGTGTTGCCGGTGGTGCCGATCGTCTCGAAAGGACCAGCCTGCTGCCACGCCCGCGCGACGACGTAACCGGTCGCCTGGGCTACGGGGGCCCAGAGCAAGCTCACCGATCCGGTGCCCGAGACCGCCTGCACGCCCGTGGGCGCGGCCAGCAGCTGGGGAGCGATCGTGCCGGACGGCCGCGCGACGTCGGGGAGGGTGATCGAGGTCGTCGGAGACGCCTGCCCGGCCGCGCCGTCGGAGTTGTACGCCTGGACCCTGTACTGGTTCTTGCCCGGCTGCGCCGAGCGATCCACGTACTGGGTGCCGGTGACGTTGTCGAGCACGTCCCACGTGTTTCCGTCCAGCCGGCTCACGGCGTAGCGCGACGGGGTCTCGCCCTGGGTCGGGCTCCAAGAAAGCGAAACGCCAAACGGGGTGATGAGCGCGGTCGGAGCGTTCGGCGCGGGGAGCCCGCCATCGCCCCTCAACGTGAAGCCCTTGGCCATTCCGGCGCCGGCTGCGGTCAGGGTCCGCACCGAGTAGTGGCCTCGCGGGAGCGACGCCACGTTCCAGTCCACGGTGCACCCCGGCGCGCATGACATCGTCCCCTGAACGCTCTGCCAGGCACCGCCGTCGATCGCGTACTGGAACGTCACGCCGCTTCCGGCTTTCGCGTCGCTCACCAGCATCAGGCGGTCGTCCACCGCGCCGTCCGGCGCGACCACGTCGCCACTTGGAAGCGTCAGCGTCAGGGACGGCAGCGCCGCCGGCCGGTCGCCGGTCACCGCCGCGGCCGTCACCGTCGCAGCCGCGCTCTTGTGTCCGTTGTTGTCCTCGAGCACGACCGTGTAGGTGTGCGCGCCCGGCGTCGCGCTGTCATCGGTCCACGACAGGGCGCCGGTTGCGACGGTGGCGGCGGGCTCGACATCGGCATCCTTCTGGACGAGATAAGCGGCGCCGTTCGCAGCCGCCGGCTGGCGCCACGTGAGCACGACGCTCGACCCGACAGGGGCCGCACCGAGCGCAGTCGGCGCCGCGGGCGCTGCGTTGTTGATCCGCACCTGCGAAGCGGTCTGCGTCGCGTGAGACGAGCCGTCGGCAATGGTGACCACCAGCGTGTAGCTCCCATCAGTCGCAGTCCGCGAATCCCAGACGGTGCGCGCGGTCCAGCTCAGGGGATCCGTCGACTGCGGCGCGCCTGTCGCGGTGCCGATCTGAGTGACGGTTCCGTCCGGCTTGACGATCGACCACGTGGCGGTCCCGACGCCATCACCTGTTTGACCGTCGACGGTGAGCGCCAGCGAACCGCTCAACGTGCCCGACGCCGGCTGCGCGGCGAGCACGACGGGGTTCGAGGTCGTCGCCGCCCACGTCGTGTTGGCCGTCTGTGCTTGCGCCGCCGCCGGCCCGGAGGTCAGTACCGGGACGATGCTGTAGGCGTAAACGGTGCCCGCCGTCCCGCCCACGTCGGTCAGCGTCGTCGCCGTCGTCGTCGCGACCAGCGCCGGCGAGTCTGTGCCGGCGGAGCGATAGACCTGGTAGCTCGTAGCGCCGTCGACCGCCGACCAGCTCAACGCAACGTGACCGTCGGTGGCGACGGCCTGCAGCTGCAGCGGCACGGTGGTGGCCGCCGGAGCCGGCGTGACCGTCGTCGTCCAGCCGGTGCCGGAGGCGGTCGAGTCCGGAACCGTCGCGGCCGGGCAGGTCGTGGCGGCCGGGTCGCACGCGGTCGGGGTGGTCGTCGTGGTCGATGGCGTGGTGGTGCTCGACGTCGGGCTCAGGGCCGAGGGGCATGCGGTGGACGAGGCGCTGACGCAGGTGACCTGTGGCGCGGCGTTCAGCGACGTGGTGGCCTGGCTCGCATGGCCGACAGGCACTGTCGCGACCGCCAGCTCGGTGTTGCTGTCGAAGCTGGTCAGCTGGCCGCCCGCCGACTGGATCGCCGCCTGCGCGTCGTTGAAGGTCGTCCCGGGCTTGAGCGCGATGTACAGCTTGCTCGTCTGCGGGGTGCTGCTCGTCGTCGTCGTGGTGACCACTGGAGCCGCCGGCTTGCGGATGACTGTCCTGACCAGGACCGGCTTTGGCTTGGGGCCCTGGATCAGCAGCTCGCCTGTCTTCGGGTCGTAGCTGATGATCGGCAGGCCGTTGGTCGCCGCCCAGGCGTCGATCCTGCTGCGATCGATGCCGGCGCCCACCATTGCGCGCCAGATGCCGTTCTTTGCGTCGATGAGGACGGGATTGATCTGGGGCAGCGCGACCACCGCCGTGCGACCGGCGGCGTCATCGGTCGAAACCCACGTCTGCACCTGGAGACCGTTCCGGGAGAGGAAGGCATTGACGTCGGCCGGTGTCGCGTACGGCGGGAAGTAGATCGTTGCGGTGTGTTGCTGCGGCCCTGGCCCGATGCGGATCTGCGGCAGGGAGTAGATGTATTGACCGAAGGCCGGGTAGTCCGTCAGCAGCTGCATGCCGTAGGTCGCGCCGAGGGCGGTGGCGGTGTTGTGGGAGGTGAAGGGGGTCATGGTCAACAGCGCGAAGCCGTTCTGATTGTCGATCGCGACGCCGACCACGAGTGGCGCGCGGTACTGAGTGGATGGCGCGGAGGGTGCTATCGACCTCACGATCGGTACAAGGGACGTGTAGGTCGCGACGCTCTGAACGACCAGCACGAGCGCCACGGATGCGGCCATGCCGCCCGTCCCGAGCAGCAGCTTGAAGACTGCTTTCAGCGCACGCCTCCTTGACCCGCGGAGGACGTCACGCCATAGCCGTCATGCGCCGAGCGACCACACCAAGGGGTAACCAACCCCGACGTCAAAAGCACCCTTCCCTTCCTAGAAAAACAGCGGATATCTACGCGGCGCGGCTCGAAAAGTTTGTGAAGCATATCACCGCACGGAAGAAGTGACGGGAAATTTTTGGGGGATCTTGTGGTGCCGGCCAAATCTTCACTCGCACGTCATCGACGTCTTCACTTTGCGGTCGGTGGGCGCCGTCAAGCGACCTTGACTTCCACCTTTCTCACGACGCGTGATGCTCGTCGCGCTCGCCTGCGCGCGCGGATTCGACGGCCTCTTTCGTCTCCCTCGCAACGAAGAAGAGAAGGGCCAGGGCCGCCAGGTACTCCGCCCACCACAGTCCGAAAGCGAGGTTCAGGCCGGCTCCCGCGAGAGTCGCCGCCGCCATGTACGCGCACGTCACCGTCTCCGCGATGTCGGCGCGCAGCGCCGAGCTTCCGATGACGGTGTTGGCACGTCGCTTGCGCCAGGCGAGGAGCGGCATCACCACGACCGCGGCGGCTGCGACGCCGGCGCCCAGTGCTGATCCGCTGGGATGGAGGCGCTCCACCAGACCCGCCAAACCCACCAGCACGAGGTAGAGACAGAGCAGCACCAACAGTGCCGCCGAGATCACGGTCGCGCGCCGCTCGATGCGTTCCATCCGTGGCGCCGCCGCACCACGTGCTTCCGATGACAGGCGCCACAGGAGCGTGACACCGCTGAGGAGCTCGATCACGCTGTCGAAGCCGAACGCGGTGAGGAGCACGCTGCGGGCGGCGATTCCCGCGCCGATCGCCAGCGCCGCTTCGGCCGCCATCCAGGCGACGGTCACGACCTCGAGGCGGACGCCGGTTCGGACCGCGGCCGCGCGGTCAGTCGTAGAGAAGGCGGCCCCACTCCTCGCCGTCGAGGACCAGGTCGAGGTGTTTGAGCGGGCCGAGACCGCGCACCGTGAGCCCGAAGCGGGAGGGAAGGCGGACCGCCGCGCGTGGATCCACCAGGAGCTCTGGCCCGTTCCCGATCACGGCCGCGGTGTGGCGGCTGACGTCGTCGCGCCGTGAGTGCTCCCGGACCTGCACGCTGCAGATCCGTCCACCGCCGCAGCAGCGAGTGACCTTGTACGCGATGACGCGCCGCCCGGCTGACGGATGCGACTTCAACCACGCGCGAGCCGCGGCGTCCGGCTCTACCTGGAAGCTCGCCGTCATGGACATCGGCCCAACTATATGACCGGTTGAGCTCGTACGAGCTCGGGACGGATACGGCTGCCAGAGGTATTCCGCACTTCTGGCGACAGACGGATCTCTCAGCACGGAGCGAGGCGAACGTTTGGTGCCAGGCGCGCGGTTGCCCGGTCTGCCTAGCTCACCTGCTTGATCGCTGACTCGATCGTGGAGGTAGGCACCTCGCCGATCAGGATCCGGGAGACTTTGCCGGAGCGGTCTGACACGACGTTGACCGGCAGTCCGACGTCGACGCCGTAAGCCGACGCGATGGCGCCATCCGGGTCCATCACCGCCTCGAGGTTCACCGACAGCCCGGCGAGGAACTGTCGCATCCGGTCGGTGCTCGTCTCCCGGTAGTTCACCAGCAGCACCGCGAATCCGCCGTCGCGATATTGACCCTGGAGCCGCTGCAGCGCCGGCAGCTCGTCATGGCAGACCGTGCACCAGGTCGCCCAGAAGGAGAGGAGCACCGGCCGGCCCGCGTAGTCCGAGAGGCTCACTTTCTTGCCGCCGAGGTCGTGGGTCGTGAAATTGGGGCTTGTCCCGCCGACGATGGCGTGGCCAGAAGCAACCCACACGCTGCTCGAGGGCCGGTCCGCGACGACTATCGCGACTCCCGCGCTCACCGCAAGCAGCACCACGACCACTGGCAGCGCGAGAGCCCATGCCGGCACTTGCCGGCTTCCTGGGGTGCCTGCGATCACAGCCTCACGACGGAGGCGAGCGCCGCGGCCGGGAACAAGAGCGCGAGGTAGGCGAGGGAGTAGTGGAACAGCACAACGGCAGACGCACCGTCCCGCCTGCGGGTAGCGCGGCCGGCCAGGGCCAGGAAGGCTCCGCCGAGTGCGATGGCGGCGACTGCGTAGATCGGTCCGAGCCACACGAGGGGGACCAGGCTGATGGCGAAGAGCAGGACGGTATAGAAGAGGATGGAGCGGCGCGTGCGCCTCTCGCCCACGACGACCGGCAGCATGGGGATCTTTGCCACGGAGTATTGCTTGCTCAGCAGCAGGGCGAGCGCCCAGAAATGCGGGGGCGTCCAGAAGAAGACGATCGCGAACAGCACCCAGGCGAGCGGGCTCAGCGATCCGGTGGCCGCGGCCCACCCGACCAGCGGCGGAAAGGCGCCCGCCGCGCCGCCGATGACGATGTTCTGGGCCGTCGAGCGCTTGAGCCACATCGTGTACACGAAGACGTAGACCAACCCTCCGGCAAGAGCCAGGGCAGCGGCCAGGAGATTGGTGGTCAGCGCGACGAGCGCCACGCCGAGCAGGCCGACCGCGATGCCGAACGTGAGCCCGGCCACGGGAGAGACGCGGCCCGCCGCGATTGGCCGGCGGCGTGTGCGCGGCATCAGCTGGTCGATGTCGCGGTCGAACCATTGGTTCACGGCGCCCGCCCCACCGGCGGCCATCGCGCCGCCGGCGAGCGCGCCGATCAGAACTTCCGGGCGGGGCCATCCGCGAGCCGCGACAACCATCGCGCTGAGCTCGGTGATGACGAGCAGCAGGATGATCTTCGGCTTGAGCAGCTCCACGTAATCGCCCGCGACATGGAGAAGGGTCGCTAGCGCGTCACGCGGGGCGGGGACCTCCGGACTGCGCTGCGCCTCAACCGCCATGAGCTTGTCCCTCGACCATGGATGTGGCGCGCGAGTCTTCCTCGGCCAGCCACTGGAACAGGAGCGCGATGAAAACGATCGAATACGTGACCGCGCCCGGAACCCACATCATCCCGCCGCCCAGCTGCTGGTCCGTCAGCGCCGAGATCCCGCCTGGGCGGCTGGGCAGCAGGGCGTAGGCGTAAAACGCGCCGGTCGCAAACGAGAGAACCGCCGCGAGCCCCCAGGACTGAACCATCGCGAAGAAGACATATGAGGCCCGCGCGAGGGTGTTGAGCGGCGAGCGAAAAGGGTGCTGGTCGAACACCTGGGCCCAGAACGCGAGTCCCAGGCCGAGAAAGAGGCCGTGCTCAACGTGGTGGACGAGGTGGTTTCTCAGGGTGAGGTCGTACAGGGCCGGCAGGTGCCACAGCCAGAGGTTGGCGGCGGCCAGCGTCCAGATCACACCGGGCCGCGCCAACTGGTGGTAGGTCCAGCGCACCGAGGCCAGGCTCGGGTGCAGGAACACCGGCCGGGCGACCGCACGTCTCCAGCCGAGCGGGAGCGCGCGCCACAGGCGCGTCCACGGTGAGGCGATGGCGAGCAGCGGCGCGGCCACGACCGTGAGCAGTAGGTGCTGGACCATGTGCATCCAGAACAGCTGGCGCGCGAGCATCTCGATCGGGCTCTGCAGCGCAAGCAGAATGGAAAAAAGCCCGAGCCAGAACGCGGCCTCGCGCCAGCGCACGAGCGAGCCGGTGCGTGGTTTGCGAGACCGGCCGACGCCGCCGACCACATAGAGCATCGCCGCGATCGCGACGCCGATGAGGACGGCAGGCTCAAAAGGCCAGTAGGAGAGGGCCGCCCCTAGGCCCGGGGACACGTCAGACGAAGTAGAGGACTAGGTAGGCCACCAGGGCGATCGCGGCCAGAAACACCATGAAGTTACCGAAGATGACAGCGGACTTGGGCCGGATGATGACATCCCCCATCGGTCGCGTCTGCGCGATCTGTGCCGCCAGCCACAGCATGGCCCCGGTGAGCTGGAACAGCCACACGCCCTTCAGCCCGACGAACACGCTCGGGTAGCCGCCACCCTGCTGGGGGTCGAACCCGAGGTTGCGGAACTCGTAGATCTGGACCCCGAAGCAGAGGATGCCGGCGATCAGCGCGAGCCAGAAGAACAGGCGCGCGGTGACGCGCTGCGCGAGGACTGTCCGCGCGCCGGCCCAGTACAGCCCGGCCGAGGCGATGGCCAGCAGCACGATGACCGCGCCGATGCCTCGCGTTGGATGCGTCGTGCCGGCGGGTAGCCAGTCGTAGTTGTTGTTCAGCGCGCGCAGATAGAAGAACGCGAAGAACCAGGCGGCGAAGAAGAACACGTCCGCGACGATCCAGATCCGGGTCCCCACCCGCGCCACGCGGGCGTCGACCTCGGGCTCCCACTCGGGAGAACGGGTGGCGAGCGTGGGCATGCCCCGGTGCGTGAACGCCGGAGCCGCGGGCTCGGCGACGTTGCCGGCGGCCATGGTCTCCTCGCTCATGCGGGCGCGGGCTCCGGGCCAGGGTCGGCCACCGGACGCGGCGACGGCTGTCCATAGTCATACGGACCAGAGGTGAACGTCGGGATGCGCTCGAAGTTGCGGCGCGGGAGCGGCGTGGGCAGCGTCCACTCGATGGAGCGCACGTGCCATGGGTCGGCGGGCGCAACTTTGGCGTTGAAGAACCACGACCAGATGACGTTGACCGCGAACAGCAGCATCGACGCGAACAGCAGGTAGGCCCAGAACGAGACCCAGTCGTTCAGCGATTGAAGCGATGGCGCGTAGGTGGAGACGCGGCGCGGCATGTCGAGGATGCCTGCCGCGAAGAGCGGCATGAACGCCAGGTTGAAGGCGATCATCATCCACCAGAAGTGGATCTTTCCAAGCGTCATGTTGAGCGCGCGGCCCGTCATCTTCGGGAACCAGTAGTAGATGGCCGCGATGATGGCGAAGATCTCGCCGCCGACGATCGTGAAGTGGAAATGCGCCATCGAGAAGTAGCTGCCATGGAGCGTGACGTCGCTTGGGACGTCGGACAGGAAGACTCCTGACAAGCCTCCGATCAGGAAGTTGAAGAGGAAGCCGAGACAGAAGAGCATCGGCACCGTCATCGAGATCTTGGCGCGCCACAGAGTTCCGAAGGCGACAAGGAACACGATGCCGGTGGGGATGGAGATCATCTCCGTCGAGAGCATGTAGAAAGGACGGAGCGCGGGCGCGATGCCGCTCACGAACAGGTGGTGCTGCCAGACGAACCAGCTCAGGAGCGTGACGCCGAGCAGTCCGACAACCGCGGTCTTGTAGCCCCACAGCGGCTTGCGCGCGAAGTGAGGGATGAGCTCCATCACGATTCCGAAGGCAGGCAGGATGAAGATGTAGACCTCGGGGTGTCCGAAGAACCAGAAGAGGTTCTCCCACAGGTACGGGCTGCCTCCGTTGGACGAGATGAAGAACGAGGTGTTCATCGAGCGGTCGAGCCCCTGCATGATCAGCGCGCTCGCGAGGATGGGGGCGGCGAACGTGCCGAGGATGGACGCGGAGAACACGCCCCACACGAAGATCGGCAGCCTGGTCCACGTCATGCCCGGAGCACGGAGGCTGATGACCGTGGTGAGCATGTTGATCCCCGACACGCACAGGGCGGTACCGATCAGCGTGAAGCCGACGATGTAGCTGTCGAAGCCCTGACCCGCCTGCTCCGAGAGCGGCGCGTAACCGGTCCAGCCGGTGGGGAAGCCGCCGAAGAGTGGGGCCGCGAGCAAGATGATGATCGCGGGCGGAACGAGCCAGAAGGAGAGAGCCTCCAGCCGTGGGAACGCCATGCGGTTCGTGCCGATCATGTAGGGGACGAAGAAGTTTCCGAACGGCCCGACGATCGCCGCGCTGGCGACGAAAATCATCATCACGCTGTGCATGCTCACCAGGACGAGGTACTTGTCGGGTGGCACGACCAGCTGATCGGGCGACAGCAGGTTGGTGCGGATCAGCATCGCCCCGATGCCGCCGAAGAACATTGCCATCAGCATCGCGACCAGGTACTGGATTCCGATCACCTTGTGGTCGAGGCTCAGGTTGAGGAAGCGCCACGCGCCGCGATACTCGTCGCCTGCGGACTGTGGCGCGATCGGCCAGCCGAACAGACGCGCCAGCGGATAGTTGGCGAAGCCGATGCCGACCAGGAACAGGAGGGTCCCGAACGTGTAACCGAGCAGGACTCCAGTGTTGAGCTGGTCGTTGAAGCCGAGACCGTTGCCGATCTGCACGCCGACGTAGTAGCCGGCGGCCGCCAGGACGATGCCGGTCAGCAGGTTGGTGGGGAGCACCATCTGGCGCTCGCTGGCCTGGAGCGCCGGACCGCCGCTGCCCATCGTCGCGGTGGCCATGCCTAGGTCCCCTTCACCCGCGGGCTCGGAAAGTAATAGGGCGCGTAGGGCGGCAGCGGAATGCTGAGGTTGTCCTTCTGGAGCTGCGTGATCCAGGTCGCGAAGTCGGCCTGGCTGACGACCGCGCCGCTGGTGTCCGACATGGCGCCGTGCCAGATTCCGCAGAGCTCCGCGCAGCGCACGGTGAAAGAGCCTGTCTGCAGCGTGGTCACGTACGTGACGTTGTCGACACCAGGGTTGGCGTCGGCCTTGACCCCGAGCTGGTACGCCCAGAACGAGTGGAGGACGTCGGTGGAGGTGATGTGGAACACGACATTCGCATTCACCGGCAGCATCAGGTGCAGCGATTCGACCCCTGAGTAGTCCGCGTAGCGGTAGGTGAAGTACCACTGCTGCGCGATCACCTGAACCTGAAGGGCGTGTCCTTCGGTGGTGCCGACATCTCCTGATGTGGCCAGGGCCGGCGCGCTGGAGCTCGTGAAGTTCGTCCCGTTAGCGGCCGCGTTCAACTGGCTGATGCCGATGCCGGCGAGGATGAGCACGACCACCGCGGTGATCGCAACCCACGCGACCTGGAGGCGGAGGTTGCCGTAGCTCCGAGGCCCGTCCTCGAGCGCGCCGCGCTTCTGTCGGAATGCGAAAACCGAGTAGAGGATGAACAGGACGACGCCGACGAAGACCGGGGTCGAGAGGATGATCATCAGCTTGAGCAGCCCGCTCTGGTCGATTGATTGCTGAGACTGGCTGCCCGGCGGCAGCGAAAGCTGGAGGCCGATAACCACGCCGATGACGCTCAGCACCGCCCACGCGATGAGGAGGCGGAGCGCGTGCGTGCGGTTGGGCCGGATCATGCGCCTACTGGACAATCAGAAAGCCGGCCATGTAGCCGAGGGTCTGCATCGGACCGCCGTTGCCATAGATGGTGCCCGCCCCGCACGGGACGAAGCACTGCCAGTGGTAGACGCCGGCCTTGCCGGTTTTGAACGAGAAGGTGATCACGTTCATGCTTCCCGCGGGGGCGGCGTCGCTGATGCCCTCCAGCGGTACGAAGACGCCGAGGTCAGGAATTGCGAACGTGTGGGCGGCGGACGCCGGATCCGGGATCGAGCTGAAGTCGCCCTCCTGCGGGTTGCCCTGGTCGTCGAAGTAAGTCATGTGGAAGGTTCCGCCCACGATTCCCTGTGCCTGCGCCCAGAACGGGTTCCGCAACCCTGACGCACCGTCCTCCTGGTCGATCTGCACCGTCACCGTGGAGTTGGCCGGCACCTTCAGGATCGTCGTGGGCAGGTAGCTCACCCAGGAGGGATTGGGATCGCCGGGGCGCGGGAAGGTGATTGCGGTATCCACCGACGCCACCGTCTCGAGGTGGATGAAGGCGTTCTGTGCCGGCGTGCTTCCCTGCGCCACCGTGGCGGGCGACGCGGTCAAGGACTCAGGTACGCGGATTACGAATCCGCCGATGAAGAGAGCGAGCAGCCCCGAAAAGATGCCGACGGTGAGCACCAGCACGACAAGGCGCATCGCCATCCCTCGGTTGTTACCCCCCGCAACCATATGAAACGCGACCATAACAAACTCTGAAGAAGTTGTAAATGCCCAAAACTATTTGTAAGAGGATTGAAAGTTGTTGGGCATCCGCGACCTACCCGAGATCAACCGAGAGGCCTCAGCCGGCTCCGAGAAACCTCACATCGGTCTCCACGGAAGCGATGTCCGGGACGTCCGCGAACGCAATGCGCTCGGCCCCGTTGCGGTCGATCAGATAGATGATCGAGCTGTGTGCGAGATCGCCGTTGGCGACCTGAACGCCGACGCCGTAGCTGTCCCATACGCTCGCCAGCTGCTGCCTTGTCCCGGTGAGCCAGTAGTACCCGGCCTTCAGTCCATGGGCGCCGGCGAAGGCCGCGATGTTGGCGGGCGTATCGGCTTCGGGCCTGACGCTCACCACCACAACGGAGAAATGCGCGCCAGAGCCGAGGTCCGACTGCACCGTGCCGAGCAGGCTCGCCTGGAGAGGACAGAGGTTGAGGCATTGTGTATCCAGGAAGGTCAGGGCGACCACGCGACCCCGAAGCGAGGCCGGAGAGATCATCGCCCCGCTCTGGTCGCGCAGAGTGAAGGCCGGAGCCGGCACCGAGGGGTTGAGGATCAGGCCGCCGCTGAGCGTCGCCGGCGGCGCCGCGGGCCTGGCAAGGAGCCGCGGCGCCGCAACGCCGACGAGGGCGCCGGTGGCGGCCGCGAGCGCCACCAGCCACACGGTCAGGTAGATCCTCCACTGTCGCCGGGTCAGACGGAGGCTTGCCATCCTCTGTACCGGCTGAAGAATAGACCGGCCGGTGTTACCCCGCCCGGTACTAAGCAGAGGTGAGTACTCGAATGGACCCAAACCGCCTCGACCGCGAGCTTGCGCGGCGCGGCTGGAACGCCACGGCCCTGGCGAGAGCGTCGGGCATCAGCGTCGGCACGATCTCGGCGGCGCGCCGGGGACGGCCGGTGTCCAACGCGACGCTGGGCAAGATCGCCGAGGCCCTGCGCGCCGCGCCGATCGTCGAGGGCGTCGACCTCCTGCTCGAGCCCGAGAGCGGCGTCGCCGCCAACGGGAGCGGACCCGCGGCTTAGCCGGCGCCCTCCGTCGGTCTCAAGCGCCGGTCGCCTGCAGCTGCCGGAGGATCGCGGACTGCGCTTCGTTGATCGCGTGAACCTCGACGGTGAGCCTGTGGACCGCTGCCAGCGTTTCGTGATCGGCTTCCGCCCGAGCGTCGTTGGTGGCCTGAATCACGTTCTGGCCGACGATGATGATCGGCAGCAGGACGAGCTGGAAGAACGTCTGAGCGATCCAGGCGATGATGATGATGACGTTCTTCGACTGCAGGGCCGCCGGCAGCGATACGAGGGCGATCGCGGCGAACAGGTAGGCGATCCACATGGTTCCGACCGTCTTCGTGATCTTGACCGCGAGCCACGTGTTGAAGTGCGCGATGGTTCCGGTGCCGTGGACTGTCGCGTGGGAGTCATGGCTGAGGACGAGGCGGTGCTCCAGGTGCACTCGCGGGGTGCTCACCTCGGGGACGTTGGCTTCGGGTGTGGTCACAGCTCCTCCTTCCAATGGTTGATGTATGCCGGCCATCTATTTCCAGGCTGCCGCGACGGATGCGGCAACGGCTGCTGACTGCGCGTGGCCCGCGCGGGCGGAGGCAACTCGACGAGCGGGATCGAGCACGTTGCGTCCGATGGCCTGGCGCGCCTCTGAGCCGGGGCTGATCACCACCGAACGGATGCCTGTCCCAAGGGATGCGAGCTGGTCTTCAATGCGGCTGCTCCGTCGCAGCGCGAACGTTGCCGGCGCCACCACGACGACCCGGTCGCAACCCACCACGAGGTCCGCGTTGGTGATGGAGCGCACTCCGCCGTCGATATAGCGGTGACCGCCGATCGAGATAGGGGGCCAGACAAGTGGGACCGCGCAGCTGGCCGCCACCGCCTCGAGCAGGGGGACGCCGCTGTCGCGATCGAAGACCCGCGTCTCACCGGTCTCGGCGTCGACCGCGGTGACGAGCAGCCGGCGCTCGGGCCACGAATCGGACGGCAACCGCTGCTTGATGACGGCCAGACGCTCCGACTCGGGCACGGTGCGAGCTCTCAATGCCGCGTGGCCAAGTCGCGCCCGTCCCTGCTGCTCGCCTCCGGGCCACAGCATCGCCGCGGCGAAACGCAGCAACGTGGTGGTGCCCATCTTCGCCGCGATCTCCCCGGTGGGCTCGGCGAGCTGCGTGTTGTAGAGGTCTTTCAAGCTCACGCCGCTCAAGATCTGGGCGCCGACGATCGAGCCGGCCGACGTGCCGACGACCAGGTCCGCCGAGGTCAAATCGATCCCGGCCTCCGCGAGGCCCGCCAGCAGACCCGTTTCCCACGCGATGCCGGTGACGCCGCCGCCGCCGAGGACGAGCGCTCGCGCACTTATCGCCATGCGCAAGAAGATAGGGCTAGCGCGCGGCTTCCGACAGGTACTTCGGTTTGCGTACACCGGGCACCGCGAGCGTCAGCAGGACCGCCGCGGCTCCGCCGAGTCCCGCGCCGACGAGTACCGTGCGCGGTCCGAGAATCGTAGCGGCCGGTCCGGTCAGCGCCATGGAGAGCGGGATCATCCAGTAGGAACCCAGGAAGTCGATGCTGCGGACCCGACCGCGCAGCTGATTGGGAACCGTCAGTCCGAGCAACGTGAACCAGAGGATCTCGCCGCTCCACAGCAGCAGGTTCCAGACGAACACCGCCACTGCCGCCTGCCAGACCGTCTGCGAAATTCCCACCACCGCGAGGGACGCGATGCCGAATGCCCACGCGGGGTCGATCCTGTCCAGAACCGTGGCCGAGGTCCGGACTTCGCGAGCGGTGACGCTCACGCAGCAAGGCCCAGCATCCTCCCGGATCTCTGTGGGCGAACATACCAAGTGCCCGGCCGAGTGCCGCTCTCGTTCCAGCCAGACCAATCTGAGTCAGCCGAGAACGTCGTTCACTGCCGCGATCAGGTCGCTGTCGGTGGCGCCGAGGAGCCGCGCTTGCTGCACGAAGGCGCGAGCTCGTTCGTGCACCAGGGCGGCACGCCTTTCCGGTGGCGCTGCTTGAGAGGTCAGAACCCGGGTCCCCCCGCCGCGGCGAGTGCGGACCAGCCCGGCGGCCTCCAGTTCACGGTAGGCGCGGGCAGTGGTGCCGACGGCCAGCCTCAGGTCGGCGGCCAGCTGGCGGACGGGGGGCAACCGGTCGTTGCGGTGGAGAACTCCGTTGGAGATCAACGTGAAGAATTGGGCGCGGATCTGCTCGAAAGGAGGTACGGGGCTCGTCATGTCGACGACGATCGCAGGCAGTTCAGTCATCCCTCGCTGGGCTCGGGAAACGGCGGCGGTCCCGTCAAACGCGGGAACAGGATCGCGAGCATGAACCAGCAAAGAGCGACCAGTGCCCCCACGCCGATGGCGACCAATGCCCAACCCCCAGCGTGGACCATCAACGGCCCGCAGTTGTCCAATAGCGTCAGCCCGGAGATCAGCCCGATTCCAGTCAATGGGCCGGCGACCAGGACTCCGTAGGCCGCGCTTACTGTGAAGGCCGTTTGACGGCGGATCGCATCTTCCAATGCCCGGGAGGCGGAATCCGTGCTGACCCTCGGTCGACGTGCAATTCGACGAACGGTAAGCGCCGCGAGAATGAATCCGAGCAAGACCACCACGGCCGTCGGCGCCGAGTAATAGATTCCTGGCCAGGGGCTCCGCTGAGAGGTCGTCCCATCCGCGCACACAACGCTCAGAGCACGTCCCGCCCGACCAAGGTCGTCTGGTACGGCGACGAGTGTCGTCACACAGAGCACGAGAGCTAGCAGCGCGGAGATGAACCCGACCAGGATCAGCATCCGGCGCGGCAGGTAGTCCGTCACCTGGCGGATTTCGAGTTGAGCCTGCCGAGTTGGAGTGCGGCCAGGACCGGGTGCGGTCAGCTCACCGACAAGTACTCCGGCAAGAACGCCGCCACCGATCACGGGCATCGAAAGCAGCGGTCCGATGCCAATCCCGAGATTTACGTTGCTGACCAGGTACCCGCCGGCCAGCCCCACCACCAGCCCGGCTATGCGCCAAAGGATGACCCGCCGTGGAGTCGGGACCGACTCGGCAACCATGCCCCCAGCCAGGGAAGGCGGCGCGAGCCATGCGCGAGCCAGCACTGCGCCACCAGCGGCTAGGACTAGCACAGCCAGAAAGCCCGCCACTGCGGCCGCTACTTGATTCACTTGTATCATCGCGACGGTACAAGTAGATCATGTCAGTGGGCGTTGTGTCAAGGGGGTGATACAAGATTGCGGACGGCGAGCGACACGCGAGGGTATTTTCTCCGCCCAACTTCCGAGTTCAAGTTGATGCTGTAAGAGGGCAAAACTCGCTCCGGCCCGCTGCGGGCTTTTGCCGCCTCAGCCTGGGGACGATCAGAATCGGCGGCTAGCCCGAGTTGTCGGGCAGCTGGGACAGGCGGTAAGTCCGTACACCTTAAGGAAATACGGGGCATCCAGGGTCGGTCTGCACCCTGCACGCGGACAGTCCGCGTGAAACGCTGCCCCGATTGGTCCGGCTCGCTCTGCGCAACCCGCAGGCCCCGCGCGCCGATGCGGTGCTCGCTGAGGTCGTGCACACCGTCGACCTCGTTCTGCATGCCGCGATCTTCAGAAGCGGTGCTCCGCAAACCAGGGAGCGCAAGCTTCTCTCGCTCAGCTGCGTGGCGGGTCTCGATGACGGCCGGCCGCTCCTGCAGGAGCTCGTCGCGCTGCGCCCGGACGGTCATTGGCATCGGGTCGGCTCCCCCGCCGCGATGCCAGAGAGGGTCTGGTCCAAGCTTGCTCAGGTCTGCGAGCCGGCGCGACTGCTGGACGGCTTCGATGATTGAAACGGCCGCCGCCCTGTCAGCGGGACTTGGGGTGATGCTGGCGGTTCTCGCCGCGGGCTCGCCTGCGCCCCTGGGTGCCAGTGCCCGCCTCAAGCGCGCCGCCGCCAGGTGTTGGTCGCACGAGCTCAACGTCGCGGGCGAAACCGGTTGGGGCTGGCTGGATGGAAGGACCCTGGTCGTTCTCGAGTGCTCCGCTGCGATCGCTGCCGCCTCGTGCGCGATCGCGATGACAGGGCTCGCCGTGCTGGCCGTTCCGGCTGGAGCGGGCGGCATTTCGGCGGTCCGCGCGACGGTCACGGCTCGATCGCGAGCCCAGCGGGTCGTGCGGCAGGACGCCGTCCTCGAGGCGACCAGGATGCTGAGACAGCTTCTGGAGACTGGCGCGACCAGCGTGAACCAGGCGATCGCGGTACTCGCCGAGCGCGGGCCCGTACCGCTGCGGGCGGAGTTCCGCCTCATCGCTGCCAGGTCAATCGGTCGTAGGCAGGCATGGAAAGAAGCACGTGAACGCATCGGCGAGCCACTGTTCGACATGCTCGCCGCAGCGGTGCTCATCCAGCGGCCGGGCGGAGGCGTGCTGGCCCCACTGTTTGCAGACCTCGAGTCCTCTGTCTCCGCCGCGCAGGAGGTCGAACGTGAAGCGCGTGCGCTGCAGGCGCAGGCCCGCTCGGCGTCGAGCATCATCGTCGCTCTGCCGATCGCCTTCTTGCTCATCCTCTCCGCGTTCCATTCGCCTTATCTGGATGCGTTCCATCAGCCGGAAGGGGAGGTGTTTCTGCTCGCAATGCTCGGGGTGATGGCCGCCGGATTCCTGTGGATGCGGCGACTGCTGGTCCTTCCTGGGCTGCAGCGCGTGCGCCTGAGCGATGCCTGACGCGCTGACTGCGGTTGGGGCGATCGCCGCAGGTGCCCTCATTTGTGGCTCGCTCCTCATCACCGGGCACGACCGGCCTGGTCTCCGCGCCAGTCGGTGGCTCGTTCAGATGGGGGTGGAGTTCGGCGGGGCCACGCACGTTGACGCCTTGCGGCGCCGGCTGGCTCGCGAGGTCAAGCGTGCCGGCTGGAACGAAACTCCAGAGCGCCTGGTGACCATGGCGTGCGCAATATCGCTGTGCCTCGGAGTACTCGGCGCAGCCGTCTCTCCCGCGGTCGCGATCCTCGGTTTCTTTGCCGGCTACGTCACGTTCGCAGTGGCGCTCAAGGCAGCTGTGGACAGGCGCCGCCGTCGCTTTTCGGCTGAGCTGGTTCCTCTCCTGGAGCTGTTCACATTGGAGCTGAGCGGCGGTGGGAGCGCACTGTCGGCTCTGGGATCGGTGTGCGTGCAGATCGAGAGCGAGATGGCGAACGACCTCCGTCGCATGCTTATCGCCTCTCAGGTCGCCGGTTCGGCATCGTTCGAGGCGCGGTTGATCAAGTACGCCGACGAGCACGAGATCTCCGCGCTCAGCAGCCTGGCCACGATCCTTGCCGCGAGCCGCGACTATGGAACCGCCGCGAGCCAGGGGGTCCGCGCCCTTGCCACCGACCTCAGGCGCGCCCAGCGCCGCGAGCTGATTGCTCAAAGCCGGCGAGCGCTGAACAACGTGCTGCTTCCCGCAGCGGTCGCGGTCCTTCTTCCGTTCCTTGGGGTCTTGATGTTTCCCGCCGTGTCAGTGCTTCAGAGGAGCCTGCGTTGAACCGAACCGGCTCGATGCGAGGCGCCGCGATTCTGGAGTTTGCCCTGGCGTGGCCGGTCGCGTTGTTACTCGCGCTTGGCTGCGTCGAGCTGGCTGTGTGGAGTGCAGAGTCCTTTGCGGCTAGATCGGCGGCTCTTGCCGGAGCCCGCGCGGCCGCGGTCGCTGGATCGACACCGCAAATCGCAGCTCTAGTAACGATTCGCGCCCTAACGCCCAGCCTGGTCGGCACGATGGCTGGGGCCTGGTGTCCGGGTCAGGGTGGAGGCCCCCCACCGGTTTGGGTTTGCGCCAAAGACCTCGGCCCGGCGATACAGGTCGACGTTGGCGGATCGGTACCGGCGCTCGTACCGGTCGGACTCGGAAACGGCTTGCCGGTGCATGCCCACGTCGAGATGCAGAAGGAGGCCTTCACCACATGAGTCGAGGACAGTCCCTGGTCGAGCTGGCGGTTTGCGCGCCGCTCGTGGTGCTGCTGACGCTTGGGACTGCGGCGGCGGTCCAGGTGATCGATGCGAGTGCCGGACTGCAGGCCGCGACCCAAGCTGCTGCGGCGGAGGCCTCGCGCGCTCCGGACGCCGCGAGCGGGGAGAGCGCAGCCAGCGCCCGATTCCAGTCGATGGTCGCGGACTATCCGCTGCGCTCGCCGCATTTGAGCATCACCGTTGGGCAGTTCAGCCGGACGGACGAAGCTGTCGCGACGGCATCAGGCACCGTCGACATCTCCTGGGCGGGGATGGTCTTTCCCCGGCAGTTGATGCTGAACTCTCGGGCCGTGATCCCACTCGAGTCGTGGCGAAGTCACAGGCCGGCTTCGTGAAGTCCTCCGAAAGCGGTCAGATCCTTGCATTCTTCGCCGTTGCCGTCCCGGTGGTTCTCCTGCCCATCGCCGCGTACACGGTGGACGCCACGATGGTCGCCGGCCGCGAGGCGGCACTGCAGGCGGCAACCGCCCAGGCTGCGGAGACGGCCGCTCAGCAGATCAACACCGGCGCACTTCGGTCAAGCGGGGCGCTATCGCTCGACGCGGTGGCGGGCGGGCTCGTCGTCGACCAGACGCTTTTCGGCGAGGAACCGGGCGCGAGTCTTGACCTGTACACGGTCAGCGGGGCCGAGGTGACCGTCGTAACGAGCGAGACCGTGAGGCTGCCATTCAGTGTGTTCACAGACAAAGTCGTCCTTCACGCCCACGCAACGGCGCGCCTCGTAGCGGGCTACGAAAGTCCGTCGTGAGACACCATGCAAAATCGTGAAATGCGAATCGCCGTGCTGTGCGACATCCATGGCAACCTGCCGGCTCTGCAAGCTGTCCTTGCCGAGGTCGAGAGAGCCGGCGTTGACCTGGTCGTCTTCGGCGGGGACGTGGCTGCTGGTCCCATGCCGGTCGAAACGATCGAGGTGCTGGCCGGCTTCAGCGGCCCAGCGCGCTTCGTACGCGGGAATGCAGACCGTCTGATGGTGGAGTCGTTCGACCGTATGCCACAGGCCGGTGAGGCATTGGACTTATGGCCTGCGAGCATGCTCAGCCGCACCCACCGCGATTTCCTGAGCAGCTTCGAGCCGTCCGTAGAGGTTGCGGTCGATGGGCTTGGCATCGTGGTCTGCTGTCACGCGGGTCTCGACAGCGACGAGCTACCGATCATCACGCCGGCCACACCGGACTCGGTGATCGCCGAGGCTCTGGCATCCGCACACGGCCGCCTGGTGGTTGCCGGTCACACGCACATGCAGTTCGACCGCCGCGTCGCCAGCGAACGGATGGTGAACGCGGGCAGCGTCGGCAAGCCCTATGCGGACGAGCCGGGCGCTTACTGGGCGCTGCTTGGCCCCGAGGTCGAGCTCCGCCGGACCGCTTATGACTTTGCAGCCGCGGCTGAGGCTGTGCTGCGTACCGCTGTCCCGCACCGCGAGGAGTTGGCCGCGGACGTCGTCCGGCCGCCGACCGCCGAGGAGGCAATCACGGTGTTCGAGAACATGGCGGGACGGCCTTATCCGCGCTAAGGCAATCCCAGGAGTCGCTTGCCGTTGTCGAGCAGAACTTTCTGAAGCACCGCTTCAGGTAGATCCAGCCCGCTGAGCTCGTCGATGCACCGCTTCGGCTGGATGAAGGGGTAGTCGCTGCCGAACAGGAACTGGTCCTGCAGCCGGCCCTTCATGTCGCGCAGCACCTCGGCGGGGATGTAGCGCGGCGCCCAGCCCGAGATGTCGATGTAGAGGTTCGACTTGTGCAGGGCCATCGCCAGCAGCTCCAGGTGCCACGGGTAGCCGAAGTGCGCGGCGATGATCTTCAAGTCCGGAAAGGAGGCAGCGGCTGCGTCCAGGCGGATCGGCCGTGCATAGTCGAGGCGGATGCCCTGCCCACCCGGCTGCCCTCCGCCAATACCGCTCGTCCCGGTGTGGAACAGCAGCACCAGGCCGAGCTCCTCGCAGCGCTCGTAGAGCGGCCAGTGGCGCTCGTCGTCTGGAGCGAAGGCTTGCAAAGAGGGATGCAGCTTGACGCCCCTCAGACCCAGGTCGGCGATGCCATCGAGCTCCGCGACCGCTCGAGCGCCCTTCAGGGGATCGACGCTGCCGAATCCCACGAACGTCTTCGGGTGGTCCTTGCAAGCCTGAGCGACCAGCTCGTTCGGCACCCTGGGCCGGCCGGTTGCGGTCTCGGCGTCCCACGCCAGCAAGACCGCCATGACGTCGATCGCTTCGTAGTCGCTTGCCAGCTCGTCCAGCGAGCGCCGCACCACTTTGGATCGGAAATAGGTTTCGGCGGCCTCGACGTACCCCTTCATCGAGGTGTCGAGCCACTCCGGGGTGGGCAGGTGAACGTGGAAATCAATCGCTTTCACGTCGGGGTGATGATTAGCTTGATGCAAGCCTCGTTGCTGGTGCTCGCGGGCGGTGACAGCCGGCGGATGGGACGCCCCAAGGCCTGGCTGAAGGTGGGGGACACCTACCTGCTCCGGTACGTGGCGGAACGTCTGGCTCCCGCCTTCTCTGAGGTGATCGTCTCGTTCGCCGAGCCGGAGCAGCTCGAAGAGCCGGTTCCCTACCGGGTCGTGTTCGACCGCCGGACGCCGGCCGGTCCGCTTGCCGGGCTCGAGGCGGGGTTGGTCGCGGCGCGCAACGAGGTGATCTTCGCTGTCGCGTGCGACATGCCCTACGTGACGCAGGAGATCGCCCAGCTCGCCGTGGTTGCCGCGCGCCGGTGTGATGCCGCGATCCCACGGATCGATGGCCGTCCCGAGCCGGTTTGCGGGGCCTACCGGCGCTCGGCGCTGCCGTTCGTCACCGGGGCGGTCAACACGGGCCGTTTGAAGGCGAGCGACCTGTCGGCCGAGTTGGACGTCACGTGGCTCGAAGACCTGGACCCACAGCTTTTCAGGAGCCTCAACACGCCTCAAGACCTCGAGTTGTTCTATGCCGAATTTGCGGCGCAGCGATAATGGACTAGCGCTTTGAAAATCGTCGTCACGGTCAAACAGGTCCCGGATCCCAATTCCACGCTCACCCTGGAGGCGGACAACAGCCTTTCACGCGAGAAGGAGGTCGTTCTCGACCCCGGCGACGAGTGTGGAGTCGAGGAGGCGTTGCAGCTCAAGGAGGCGCATGGTGGCGAGGTCGTCCTCGTCTCGATGGGTCCTGAGCGCGCCAAGGACGCCATCCGCAAGGGCCTTTCGATGGGGGCCGACCGCGGCATCCTGATCACGGACCCTCAGCTGGCCGGGGCCGACGCCCTGCTCACGGCGCGCGCTCTCGCGGCAGCGATCAAGGCCGAGAGCCCCGACCTCGTGATCTGCGGGACCGAGTCCTACGACGGCAGCACCGGCATGGTGCCGCCGATGCTCGCGGAGCTGCTGGGCCTGCCCCAGCTGACCGTGGCGAAGAAGGTGGAGGTCGACGGCTCGAATCTCAAGGTCCACCGCCAGACGGCCGACGGATACGAGGTCCTCGAGGCTTCGACGCCGGCTCTCATCACCGTGACCGCCGCCATCGCCGAGCCTCGCTACGCCTCGCTGAAGGGCATCATGGCCGCGCGCTCCAAGGAGATCAAGCTGGTCGGTCTTGGCGACCTGGGCATAGAACGCGGTGAGACCGCCGAGACGATCGAGGGGCTCACCGACGCCGAGACGCGCAAGGCCGGTGTCGTGATCGAGTTCGACGGGACCGCGATCGACCGCATTCTCCAGGTGCTCACGGAGGCGAAGGTCGTCTAACCGTTGGGAAAGATCTGGGTGTATGCGGAGCTGAGCCAGGGCGTGGTTGCGCCGACCGTGCTCGAGCTGCTGGCGAAGGCGCGTGAGCTGGGTGAGGTAGAGGCGATCGCGCTGGGCACCGGCGCGAAGGCGGCAGCCGCGACGCTCGGCAAGCACGGCGCGAAGGTCGTTCACGTCAACGAGGACAAGGCCTTCGACGACTACCTCGCCGAACCCGCGACGGACGCTCTTGCCGCGCTCTACAAGCAGGGCACACCCGACCTGATCCTGTTCGGCTTCACGTCAGACTCGCGCGACGTGGCGGGCCGGCTCGCCGCGCGGCTCGACGTCGGACTGATTTCGAACGCCGCCGACATCGTCGCGAAGGACGGCGGATTTGTTGCCAAGGTGCCTTACTTCGGCGGCGCGAAGATCGCCTCGATGAAGGCGAACAAGAAGCCCGCGATCGTGCTCGTTCGTCCCAAGTCCTTCGAAGCTTCGGAGGTCGGCGGAACTGCGGAGGTCAAAGACCTCGCCGTTTCCATCGACGCCGGCTCCAAGCGCTCACACATCGTCGAGCGCGTCGTCGAAGCCTCCGAGAAGGTGAAGCTCGAGGACGCAAGGGTCGTCATCAGCGGCGGGCGCGGCATGGGCGGTCCCGACAACTTCCCTCTGCTCGAGGACCTCGCGGGCGCCCTGGGCGGTGCCGTCGGCGCGAGCCGAGCCGTGGTCGACGCCGGCTGGGTGCCGTACTCGATGCAGGTGGGGCAGACCGGGAAGTCGGTGCGCCCCGGCGTCTACATCGCGGTCGGCATCTCTGGGGCTATGCAGCACACGGTTGGCATGAAGGCTTCGAAGGTGATCATCGCGATCAACAAGGACGCCGAGGCGCCGATCATGAAGATGGCCGACCTCGGAGTCGTTGGCGACGCGCTCAAGATCGTCCCAGCGCTCACCGCCGCAGTGAAGGCCAAAAAGCGCTAGACCAACAGGAGGCCCACGAGCTGCTCGTCGAGCGCGTGCGGCTCCGGCGGGACAAGGACTTCGAAGCGGCCGACGCTCTGCGCGAACGGCTGCGCGCGGGCGGGTGGGACGTCGTCGACAGCGCGGAAGGAAGCGAGCTCAAGGCGCTGAAGGCGCAGCCCGGCACGACGCCGGCTGCGACCTCGCGCGCGGTCACGCTGCTCACGGTCGTGCATGGCTGGAAGCCGGACGCCGAGCGCTGGCTGCTCTCCGTGTTCACGCACTGCAAGGCCGACTTCGAGGCGCTGATCGTTGACAACTCCGGCGATACCCGCATCGCCGCCTGGCTGGAGAGCCGCGCGGCCGAGCGCCTCCGGTCGATCAGGCTCGAGCCTCCCCTGGGCTTCGCGGCGGCGGTCAACGCGGGAATCGACGCCGCGGCCGGCGACGTGGTGATCCTCTTCGACTCGGGCGTGGACCTGACCGGGGACGCTGTCTCGCCGCTCGTCGGGGCGCTCGCCGATCCATCGGTTGTGGTGGCCGGGCCGTACGGCCTGCGCGGCCAGGGGACGCCGAAAGAGTTCGCCGCGAGCCTGGGGCCGGAGGTCGACGCCATCGAGGGCTACTGCATGGCCTTCCGGCGCGCGGACGCGCAGGCCCTGCAGGGCTTCGATCCGAGATTCCAGTTCTACCGCATCGCCGACATCGAGTTCAGCTTTCGGCTTCGGGATCGGGGCGGGCGCGCGATGGTCGTTCCCAACCTGCCGCTCGAGAAGCACGAGCACCGCCTGTGGGAGGCGACGGATCCGAAGGAGCGCCAGCGCCTGTCCCGGCGCAACATGTACCGCTTCCTCGAACGGTGGGGAGCTCGAACCGACCTGCTCGTCCATTGATTGCTCATTGCGCGCGCCACAGCGCGCGCGCTTCACACCTTCGGTGCCCGAGGCACTTCTAGAATTCCCCCGATGGGCGACGACTACCCGGCCCGGATCTCAGACCTGAAGACCAGGCGTGCCAAGAACCTCGCGATGGGTGGCGAGGAGCGGATCGCCAAGCAGCACCAGCGCGGCAAGCTGACCGTTCGGGAGCGCCTCGACCTCCTCTTCGACAAGGATACCTTCGTCGAGCTTGGGCTGCTCGCTCACCAGCAGCCGGTGCGTGGAGGCGAGTCAGACCCGGACGGAACGCCCGCCGACGGCGTCGTCACCGGCCACGGCCTGGTCGATGGACGCCAGGTGTGGGTCATCGCCTACGACTTCACGGTGATGGCCGGGTCCATGGGCGCCGTCGGCGAGCAGTTCAAAGCCGCGCGGGTGCGCGAGCTCGCGCTCCGCTATCGAAAGCCGATCGTCTGGCTGCTGGATTCCGCCGGGGCACGGATCCAGGAGGCCGCGGGCTCGACCTTCGCGGGCTCGGGCTACCTCTTCGCGGACCAGGTCGTCATGTCGGGCGTGATCCCGCAGGTCGCGGCAATGCTGGGACCTTGTTCCGCGGGCACGGCCTACATTCCGGGCCTCGCCGACTTCGTGCCCATGGTCAAGGAGACCTCGTCGATGTCGCTCGGCGGCGCGCGCCTGGTGAAGGCCGCGACGGGCGAGGACGTGACGGATCACGACATGGGCGGGTCGCAGGTCCACTGCTACGAATCCGGGGTGGGCGACAACGAGGTCGCGGACGACCGCGAATGCATCGAGATGGTTCGGAGGTTCCTGTCATACCTGCCGTCGAGCAACACTGAGGCGGCGCCCTTCGTCGAGTCCGCCGATCCCTCCGACCGGCTGGTGGAAGGCCTGGACAAGATCGTCCCGGTCAGCCCTCGCTCCGCGTACGACGTGAGACGCGTGATCAAGGCGGTGTTCGACCACGACAGCTGGTTTGAGATCAAGCCCACGTGGGCCAAGAACATCGTGATCGGGCTCGCCCGTGCCGGCGGCCATCCTGTCGGGGTGGTGGCGAACCAGCCGATGCAGAAGGGCGGCACCCTCGACTCGGATTCGGCTGACAAGGCGGCGCGCTTCATCCGCATGTGCGACGCCTTCAACCTCCCTCTCGTCTACCTGATGGACGTGCCCGGCTTCATCGTCGGGTCGCAGGTGGAGAAGGACGGCATCATCCGCCACGGCGCCAAGATGCTCTACGCGACGGCCGAGGCGACGGTGCCGAAGGTCACCGTAATCATGCGCAAGGCGTACGGCGCCGGCTATTACGTGATGTGCGGCAAGGGCTATGGCCCCGACGTGCTGGTGGCGTGGCCGCTGGCCGAGATCTCGGTGATGGGACCCGAGGGCGCCGTCAACATCATCTTCAACAAGCAGATCGAAGCCGCGGAGGACCCGGCGGCCGCGCGCGCGCAGATGATCGAGGCGATCCGCGCGCAGATCAACCCGTACCTCGCCGCCGGCTGGGCGATGATCGACGACGTCATCGACCCTGCCGAGACCCGCCGCGTCATCATCCGCGGGATCGAGCAGGCGGGCGACAAGGTCGTCGATCGGCCCTGGCGCAAGCACGGAAACATCCCGGTCTAGATGAATTCAGTAGGTCCCAGCCTGCCCGCGCTTGCGCGCGGCAAAGTCATCGTCAGCGCAGCGCTCACCGGCGTGATTGCGACCCGCGACCAGTGCCCCGCGATCCCCTACACGCCCAGGGAGATCGGGGAGGAGGCGAAGCGCGCGGCGGACGCGGGCGCGGCGATCGTCCATATCCACGCTCGCACCCCGCAGGGCGGACCCGACTGGAGCGTCGAAACCTTCTCCGAGATCTTCCGCGAGGTGCGCTCCCGGACCGACGTGATCATCAACTTCTCGACCGGGGCGGTGGGCATTCCGGCCGAGGATCGCGTGGCGCATATTCGCGAGCTGAAGCCGGAGATGGCAGCGCTGAACATGGGCTCGATGAACTACGCGATCTACTCGGAGAAGAAGAAGGCCTTCTATCACGACCATGTCTTTGCGAACCCGTTCAGCGACATCCAGATGTTCCTCGAGACCATGAAGAGCGCGGGGGTCCGGCCTGAGATGGAATGCTTCGACGCGGGGCACATCGGCAACACCAGGCCGCTCATCGACATGGGGGTGCTCGACGCCCCGTACCAGTTCAGCCTCATCATGGGTGTACTCGGCGGCATCCCGGGCACGACGCGGCACCTGGTCGACCAGGTCGATTCGCTGCCGCCGGGATCGCATTGGCAGGTGATCGGCATCGGCCTCAACCAGTGGCCGCTGGTGGCGGCGGCGATCGCGATGGGGGGCAACGTGCGGGTGGGCCTGGAGGACAACTTTTACGTGGAGCAAGGAAAGATGGCGAAGAGCAACGGAGACCTGGTCGAGAAAGCCTGCCGTCTGGCACACGACCTGGGCCGAGAAGTCGCAAGCATTGCAGAAGCCAGAATGCAACTCTCCCTCTCCCCGAAGGGGGGGCGGCCGAAGCATGACTGAGGTCAAGGCAGAGCTCGTGGGCAGCGTCTGGAAGATCACCTCGAAGCCCGGCGACCAGGTCGCGGAAGAGGCGGTCCTCCTCATCCTCGAGTCGATGAAGATGGAAATCGAGGTCACCGCCCCGCGCGCGGGCACGGTGAAGGAGATCCGGGTCAAGGAGACGGACGTGGTCAAGGAAGGCCAGGTGCTGGTAGTGCTCGAGTGACCAGGCCCGCCCAGCTCCTCCTCGAGCACCAGCGCCTGGTCGAGCGCGAGCGCGGGCTGCGCGACAACATTGAACGGGCCAACGCGCGGCTCGAATCAGATCCGGAGATCGTCGAGCGGGAGGAAACGCTCGCCGAGGCACGTGCGGCACAGGAGGCGGCGGCGGCCCGGCTTCACGAGTCGGACCACGAGCGCGAGGGGCATCGCACACGCTTGCGCACGCGCGAGAAAGAGCTGATGAGCGGCCGCATCCGCAGCCCGAGCGAACTGCTGCAGATGTCCGAAGAGGTGAAGCACATGAAGGAGCGCATCGCCGAGGAGGAGGATGCAGAGATGAAGCTCATGGAGGACGCGGATGCTGCCGACGAGGCACTTCGCGAAGCCACGAATCAGCTCGAGCAGGCTCGCAAGCAGTCCGTATCGGACGAACCTGAGATTCGATCGGAGCTTGTGACATGGACCACCGAGCTCGCCGAGGTCGAGTCTGAGCGCGACGCGATCTGGGAGCAGGTGCCGCCCACGGCACAGGCCGCCTACTCACGCATGCGCCTGCGGCCGGCCGTGGCCCAGGTCGTCAACAACCAGTGCTCTGCCTGCCACGTCACTGTCACGTCATCCGGAATGCAGAAGCTGCGCGCGGGCGACGAGCTCGTCCATTGCGAGAACTGCAGCCGCATCCTGGTCCGCGACTGAAGACCCTTCGTCTGTATACAGACGGGGGGGCGCGAGGCAACCCAGGGCCGGCGGGTCTAGGCGTCGTGATCGAAGACGAGAACGGGCTCCGCCTGCGAGGGCTGCACAGGTTTTTGGGCAAGGCGACCAACAACGAGGCCGAGTACGAAGCCCTGATCGAAGGCCTCAAAGCCGTCTCGGAGTGGAAACCCGACCGGCTGGAGATCTTCCTCGACTCGAAGCTGGTGGTGGAGCAGGTCAACGGGCGGTGGAAGGTCAAGGAGGAGCGCCTGCGGTCGCTACTGACGAAGGCGAAGGAGCTGCTGGCAGGATTTTCCGAGGTCGAGATCAAGCACGTCGAGCGAGAACGCAACAAGGGGGCCGACGCGCTCGCCAACATGGCGATGGACGCCCACGTTAAGAAACCCAAGGCGGCTGGGTAGACTTACCCTGGGCCGAGGCGGACGGGTGACCGCCGACCTTAATTGAATACGGTTGGAGGAAAGTCCGGGCTCCACAGAGCAGGGCGCTGGGTAACACCCAGTCGGGGCGACCCGAAGGAAAGTGCCACAGAAAATTACCGCCGGGCGGCGAGTGTCTCCGGAGACGAGCTGCTCGGTAAGGGTGAAAAGGTGGGGTAAGAGCCCACCGGCGGCCGGGTGACCGGCCGGCCAGGCAAACCCCGCCCGGAGCAAGACCAAATAGGAGGGCGTTCAAGGCGGCTCGCCCCAGTCCTCGGGTATCGGTCGCTAGAGGTGCCGGGCAACCGGCGCTCCAGACAGATGGTCACCGCCCGCAAGGGCACAGAACCCGGCTTACAGTCCGTCCTCGACCCACCTTGCCCCATTTCGAATACAAAACAGAGCCCCCGACCGCGAGGCCGAGGGCTCGTGTCCGACTGCCTCCGACATCGCTTGGAATTAGCAGCGTCCACAATCAGAGCGGCGGGAGCACTGCTCCCGCCGCTCGTACTGTCGCGACGGACCTTGCCCGGCCCAATTGAGGAGGAGAAATGCCCAAGAAACCGCGTAAGACCAACACCCGAGACATGAGTCAGGCCGCTCAGGCAGACCAGTCCAAGTGGGAAGGTGACGTCCATCGGCTTCAAGGCCAAGCTGAAGAACTGGTTGTCCAGTTGGCAGCCAAGCTCGACGAGCTGAAGAAAGTCGGAGGCGAGGTGGAACACGGGCGAGTTTTTCTCAAGTGCCTTGAGAATCTCGCTGCGGCCCTCGACCCCGCATGATCTTCGAGAAGCGGTCGTGACGAAGGCGTTCCAGCCAAGGGCTACGTCCGAGCTGACTTCGTGATCGAGCAGTCGGCGTTCGACTCAAAGGGGTTCGACCGCCCCGTCTCTGATCCGTTCCACCACCACTGACCGTCCGCTGACAGAGCCGATCTCACCGACACAGCACCCGGCTTACAGTCCGTCCTCGACCCCACTTCGCCAGTTGTGAATACGGTCCTCCTCTCCCGAGGTCACTTCTTCTTCGTCTTCTTCTTCGAAGCGTTGAGGGCTACCGCGGCACGGATGAGGGCCTTGAGGGCGCGCTCGTTGACTTTGTCGCCCTCGAGGAAATCGATCGCCCGCCACTTGCCGCCTTCGAGGCCGGCGTTGAAGAGCTTGTTCGGGTCGGGAAGCCTCGCTCCCTCGTAAAAGGTCAGCTTGACCTTGTCCTTGTGGGGGTTGAAGAGCAAGACAAGACCGTCATGGTAGAAAGTCGGAGTGCCCATCCATTTCCACTCCTCGACCATCTCCGGGTCGGCCTCGTGGACGACCCTGCGTAGGTTGCCGAGCGTCTTGGCACGCCAGTCCGGAATGCCGGCGATCAGCTTGTCAATCTGCTGGGATGGGCTTATTGACATCTCAGGTTTCACCTCATGTTATCCCAGAGTTTGACAGTACCCATTTAGTACGCAACCGCATCGTGTCGCGGTGTGTCGTTCGATGTCGCGTTGGAGCCTGGAGTCTTGACACGCCTCATCGAGGATCGGTGTCGGTGCCGCCGTGGGTATGACCTGGAGCAAACTCCTCGTCCTCGACGTTGATCTCTTCCTCGGTGGTGAGCTTGTGCAGCGGGGGAGAGAAGAAGCGCTGGGCCACGACGGTTGGAAGAACAGCCGAGAGAATCACGGCAGTGATGAGAATCGAGAACTGCGAGCGGTCGATGATGCCGCTGTTAAGGCCGTAGAGCGACGAGATCGTTCCAAACGTCAGCCCGGTGCTCATCAGCAACGTCGTGTAGATGGCGTGGGGCCGCGCGTATCGGATCGCGACAGGGAGCACCCCGGCAAACTTCGCCCCGATTTTGAGCAGGAAGAAACCTCCCGTAAGCAGCAGTCCGCCGGACAGGCCGCTCAAAGCAACATTGAGGCCGCCTTTCAAGAAGAAGAACGGAGTCAGGAACGAGAAGGCGACGACCCGCATCCGTTTGTGCTGCTCGGGATTGCGCTGGAAGACAGGGGCCACGGCGAGACCCAGAAGGAAGGCGGGCAGCACCGCCTGGCTGTGAGCGAGGTTGGCAGTCCACATCAGAAGAAATAGAGCGAGGAACGCACCTTTGATCTCTGGTTCGATGACGCGATCGCCGTAGCGACGAAAGAATGGGCGCTCCAGGAAGACCATCGTCGCGATTACCCCGATCGAAACGACCGCGAAGAGAGCCAGGTACGGAGTCGGCGTTATGAACAGGACTGAGAGGGCGGTGACGGTGCCGAGGTCGGTGATGAAGGTGGCCGCCATGATGAGTTTCCCGAGCGCCGTCTTGGTCAGCCCGGTTTCGACAAGCACGGCGTAGACGACAGCGAGCGAGGTCGTCGAAAGGGCGATCCCGGCGATCTCCGCCTGTTTGACGTTCCAGCCCGCGACGAAGTACGCGAACAGACCGACGGCCACAAATGGAGTCAGGAACGAAAGGCCGCCGATTGCGGCCGCCTGCTTCGGCCGCTCCCTCAATACTTTCGGGTCAACCTCGGCCCCGGCGAGGAACGTCAGCAGGACTCCGGCAAAGGATGCGAGGAAATCGATCCATGGAGTGGTGGTGAGATGCGCAAAGTTTCCGGCCAGGACGCCGAAGGCGATCTCGATGATCGCCGACGAGATAGCAAGCTCAACGCTGAATATGGAGGCGACCAGGATCAGGGCGGCGGCCAGGGTCGCAATCGCGAGGTCGGTCATCCATGCCCTCCTTGATGTTCGTGGAGGGCTGCATGCTTGCCACTACCACGAAGTGGTGGTAGAGGCCATCAGCCGGCATGGTGCCGGCGGTTTCAGCAGGCGAGCCTCATCGCCCGCTGAAAGGTTAGCTGGTCAAGTGCCGCCCGGTGCGGCGGTTTGCGTGGTCGAAATCATCGACATGCGTCGGAGTGAGTTCCACCATCACCGGTGCTCGCGGACAATTGGTGGCTCAAATGGAGCTTGAAGTGGTGCTCGGTGACATCGTCGATCAAAACGTCGACGCCATCGTCAACGCGGCCAACCACACCCTTCTAGGCGGCGGGGGAGTCGACGGTGCGATACATCGTGCGGCCGGTCCCCGGCTGTTGGCCGCCTGCCGTGTGCTCGGTGGCTGCGAGACCGGCGACGCGAAAGCCACTCCGGGCTTTGATCTGAAGGCTCGATGGGTCGTCCACACCGTGGGACCTGTCTGGTTCGGCGGGTCGAGAGGGGAGGAGGAGTCGCTTGCATCGTGTTATCGGCGCGTCCTGGAGGTGGCCGACGAGCTGGGGGCGAAGTCGCTGGCTTTCCCAGCGATCTCGACCGGTGCGTTTGGTTTTCCCGAAGCTGAGGCGGCGGTGGTCGCGGTCCGGATTCTTCGCTCCACCTCCACGAAAGTCGAGCTGGCGCGTCTGGTCGCGTTCGATCATCACTCTTTCGGACTTCTCCAACGCGAGCTCGATCGCCCTCAGGGTCGATGAGATGGCGACGGTCGAGACAAAGAGAACCGATGCGATCGTGTGACCGACAAAGGAAAGCCTCACCGCCTCAGCGCAACCTACCGATCAAGAGAAGTTGCGAAGCTTTCCCCAGATCGTTGAGATCGGAGCCTTGAGTTGGCAGAAGGTGACCGGAGCGCCCTGCTCCAGTCCTGCGACCTGGTAGGGCACGGTGAGGTGGGTGATGAGCGTTGGCGAATTGCACATCCACTCAACATCAGAAGGTTTGTAGTCCACCATGAGCGCATCGGTTGCCGTGAGCTTGTTGGGCAACCAGTACCAGTCACTCAACTGCGGACTGATGGCATCGGGAAGCTCGTTTGGATTGCCATACACGTCGAGCGCGCCTGGAACGCCGTAGTAGGCGGCGATGATGACCGTATTGCTTCGCTCCGATGCCGGGAGATCGCGATAGATCGTCGATACCTGGTTCGCGACGTCAACCCACCCCACGCTGTCAGCAAACACCTCATTCACGGTGTCGAGGCGGGTGGCGTGAATGCGATCGGGAGGGGTGACTGGGACGACGAGGAAGAAGAACACGACAAACTCCAGCACGCTCGCGACGACGACAGCGACCTGAAGGCCGGACCGAAGCTTTGGGCGCTTGATGCGGGAGATTGCCATGAGCCCTTGAGCCAGCGCAATCGGAATGGTCCCGGCCGCGTAGTAGGACTTGCCCACGAAGAGGAAGAGGAGAAGCGGAACGGCGCTGGCAATCCCGATCGGGCGCAGCAGCCGGCTGCGGAACAGGGAAATCATGCCGAACAGCCACAGGGGAAGAAGAAAGAAGAAGTAGACGCCGAACTGGATGAGGTAGGCGACGGGGCCACCGCCGCTCGCAGAATGGTTGGCGAGATAGATGAGAGTGGGGAAGCCCTCGACGACCTGCCAGGCGAGATTCGGCGCCCAGATGAAAAGTGCGATCGCGAGTGCGATCCATGGGTATTTCGTCCGCAGCTCCATCCGCAACGCCGGGGTCAGGAGGACGGCGACGACAAGACCCGCGATGAGGCCGGCGATGGTGTACTTCACCTCGAGCCCGATCCCGAGCGTGACGCCCAGGTAGATCCAGTACCGAGGCCGCCGGTCTATGACGAGGCAGAGGAACCAGTACATGGCGACCATCCAGGTCACCTGGTCGAAGGTCACCGTCTGGAACACCCAGTTCGAACCGAGCAAGAATGGCGCCGCAATGGCCGAGAGCAATGCAATTCCCTGGAGGCGCAGCGAGCCGCCAAGCCGGCGAACATAGGCGCCTGATAGGGCAACCAGAAAACCACCCAACAGCGATGGGAGCACGCGTAGGGTCCAGGGACTCACCCCCAGCAGTCCGGTTTCCAGGCGCGCCAGCAACGGGACGAGTGGTGGGAAGTCGACATACCCGAGCGCCGGATGGCGGCCGCAGGCGAGGTAGTAGAGCTCGTCGGTGTGGAAACCGAGGGTTCCGTTGGTTGCAAGGTGTAGCGCGATGATGCCTACAGCTGCACCTCCATACAGAAGCGCAGGTGCAAGGTGGGAATTCTGCCGGCCGGCCAACGCGTTCGAGCCGAGCGACATCGCGGGCAGGGTAGCAGCCGGATAGAGCGAGGATGCCGGACGGAGGCGTTCGCGGTTGGGTGAACCCAATCCCCTTAAATGGGGTGCAAAGCGGGAGCGGCACGCACAAGCGATGCGGTCCTCCCGCGGCACCGAGTAACTGCTACCGGTAAAGCGTCATGAGTTGGAACTCAGGTCGAAGGCCGAGTGGCGTGGGATCCCGGTCGTGGTCATCTCAACGCGAGGTCACACCAGGGTCGTCGGTGTCGTGGCCATCGGGCGCGTCGCCGTCGGAGTTGTCGCGGTCGGGTTGGTGGCCATCGGCCCGGTCGCGTTCGGCCTGGTTGCTGTCGGAGTCGTGAGCCTCGGCGTGGTCGCTCTAGGGGTCGTGTCGGTAGGCGTCGCGAGCGCCGGCGTGACGGCTGCGGGCATCATCGCGGTCGGTCTTCGGGCGGTCGGTCTGATCGGCTAGCCGGCCCTCTTCATCGAGCTGCGCCGCCGTTGACGGTCAGGACGACGTTCCCGGTCTTCTGCTGAGTTTCCACGTACCTCGTGGCCTCGATCACGTCCTCCAACGGGTAGCGGCGATCGATGACCGGCCGGAACTTCCCGGCCTCGATGAGCTCTTTGAGGAAGAGGACGTCCTTCTTCGGCTGACGGGGCGGGATCTGGAAGACCACCCTCTTGGCTCCCTTGCGCGAGGGCCACAGAGCCCAAATCAAGTTTGCAGGCCCATCAGTCGGCAGGTAGATGCCGCCTGGCTCGAGGGAGCCGCGGCAGCGCCTGAAAGACAGCTTGCCGACCGCGTCGAATATGACGTCGTAGGTTTGGCCGTTCGTGGTGAAGTCTTCCTGCGTGTAGTCGATCACCCTGTCCGCTCCAAGGGATCTGACGAGCTCGAGGTTCTTCGTGCCGCACACCGCGCTGACGTCGGCGCCGAAGTACCTGGCCAGCTGCACCCCTGCGGTGCCGATGGCCCCGGACGCGCCGTAAATGAGGATCCTGCGCCCCTTCCGGAGATCTGCCTCTTTCAGACACATGAGCGCATTGAGCGCTCCGTCGCAGATTGGCGCAGCCTCCTCGAAGCTCATACCGGCCGGCATGAGCGCGATTCGCGCGCTCTCGCGCATGCACATGAACTCTGCGTGTGCACCGAACGTGAACCCACTAAGTCCGAAGACACGGTCACCGACCGCGAACTGGCTGACTGCCGCGCCCACTGCTTCGACCTCTCCCGCAAACTCGCGGCCGAGGATCCGCTGCCTCGGCCCGCGGACGCCCGAGATCAAGCGGCTGAGAAGAGTCATCGCCCGGCCGTTGCTTCGGTTGGCTTCACGGGTGTGGACGTCCGCGCGGGTGACGGTCGTGGCGTAAACCTTGACGAGCACCTCGTCCTCTTTGGGTACCGGTCGCTCGACCTCTTCGATGCGCAGAACGTCCGGGGGCCCGTACGTGTCGTAGACAACTGCTTTCATGAATCCCCCTTCCTTCTCTCAGTTGACTGCGAGCGTCGGATCGGTCCGCCGTGCTTCCACATCCGCCCGGCTCGAAATAGCTCAGCCGGCTTGCCGCCGGCCTCCCCGGGCCGCGCCCGGCGCCCGGTCGGGATCACCCAGCCGTCCTCCGCGACGACGCTGCGCCGGAAGTTCGCGCTGTCGAGCTGCACGCCCCAAACCGCTTCGTACACGGCCCGCAGCTCGGCCAGGGTGAACGTTGGTCCGACGAACGCAGTTGCGATGCCTGTGAGCTCGAGGTCGACACGGACTCGCTCGATCGCGTCGAGCACGATCCGCGCGTGATCGAACGCGAGCCGCACCTTCCCGCTCAGCGCCTCGGACACCGGCATCAGAGAGGCCTCCGAAGCGTCTGTGCCCGCGGCGACCGCGCCCACATCGCGAAGCACCGCGAGGTAGGCGACCGTCACCACATTCATTCGGGGGTCGCGCCCGGGGTCGCCATAGGCGCCGAACTGAGTCAGCAAGCTCGCGCTGTCGACGCCCGTCTCCTCCGCAAGCTCTCGCTTCGCGGCCTCGTCCAGCGTCTCGGTGGGGCGCTTGAAGCCACCCGGGATCGCCCACATCCCCTGAAAAGGAGCCACGCCACGACGGACAAGCAGCACGTGGAGCCGGTTGTCGGACATGGTCAGGATCACCATGTCCACAGTTACCGCGAATGCCGGAAACTGCGACGGGTCGTAGCCGGCCGGCACTCCCTGATCACGAGTTTTGGTCGTCACGACTGTTACCTTATCAGGAAGTTATAGTCCTGTCGACTAGAACTGAGGTTCCGTCAAAATCGACACAACATGGCCAGGCTGATCTACTCGGTAATCACATCGCTCGACGGCTATGTGGCCGACGTGGACGGAAACTTCGACTGGGCTGAGCCGAGCGAGGAGGTGCACGCCTTCGTCAACGACCAGGAGCGCTCGATCGGGACCTATCTATACGGGCGCCAGATGTACGAGGTGATGGTGGCCTGGGAGACGATGGACCTGGCCGGCCAGGCGGCCGTCACGCAGGACTACGCGGCGATCTGGCGGGGGGCCGACAAGATCGTCTACTCGAGGACGCTCGCCAAAGCATCCAGTGCCCGCACTCGGATCGAGCGTGATTTCGACCCCGAGGAGATCCGGAGGATGAAGTCAGAAGCTGCGCGCGACATCAGCGTTGGCGGTCCTCACCTCGCGGCCGCGGCGATCGAGGCCGGGTTGGTCGACGAATACCACCTGTTCCTCCATCCGATCCTGGTGGGGGGCGGCACCCAGGCCCTGCCCGCCCACGTCCGAGTGAAGCTCGGGCTGTTGGACGAGCACCGATTCCGGGGCGGCGTGGTCCACCTCCACTACCGCGCCTGACCTGTGATTTCCTGGGCTTGACAGGCGCGACGCGTCCCTTGTATTCTACCGATTAGTTAATTAGCCAATGAGCAAAATAAGCCCGGCCGACCAGCTCAGCGTCACCTTCGGTGCGCTCGCCGACCCCACCCGGCGGGCGATCCTCGCCCGGCTCGCCAGAGGTGAGGCGTCGGTCACGGAGCTGGCTCAGCCATTCGACCTCAGCCTTCCGGGGGTCTCGAAACACCTGAAGGTGCTGCAGCGGGCGGGGTTGATCACGCAGGGGCGCAACGCGCAGTGGCGGCCGTGCCGCCTCGAGGCGCCGCGCTTGAAGGACGTTGCCGACTGGGTGGGGGACTACAAGCGGTTCTGGGACGAAAGCTTCGAGCGTCTCGATGAATACTTGGAGCAATTGAAGAAGGAGAAGAAGTCAGATGGCTGAGAAGAAGACTGGAGGCAGCACCATGGCGAAAACCGAATACGTGATCGAGGCCGGAAAGCACGACATGGTGATAACGCGAACATTCGACGCGCCGCGTGAGCTGGTATTCAAGGCGTACACCGATCCCAAGCTCTTCGCGCAGTGGTGGGGTCCGCGCGAGTACACGAACCGGATGGACAAGTTCGACGTGCGGCGGGGCGGCGAATGGCGAGTCGTCCAGGTCGACTCCAGCGGCCACGAGCATGCCTTCCGCGGGGTGCACCATGACGTGGTCGCCCCCGAGCGAATCATCGCGACGTTCGAGTACGAAGGCCTGCCCGGCCACGTGTCGATGCAGACCACGACGTTCGAGGCCGTCGGCGACAAGACCAGGATCGTTCAGCAGGCCGTCTTTCAGTCGGTCGGGGACCGTGACGGCATGGTCTCCTCCGGCATGAAGCGAGGCTCAGACGACTCGTTGGATCGCCTGGCCGAGCTCCTCGAGAAGATGAAGGCCGGCAAGGCGTAGCAGACCTTCTAAGAGACGCCGGGCCGCGATCAGGGCCGGCCTTTTCTTTTTCGGAGTTAGCCGGAGACGACCACCGTGATCGTGAAGTTCCGATCCGGGCAGCTCTGCTTCACCATCGCCTCGCAGCTCGTGGCGCCGTGGGCGTTGAGCGAAGCCCGGCCGGTGTGAGAAGCGTCGAAAAACGCGATGTAGGTGTCGGTTCCACCTGGGCCTGTGCGAGCCTGCGGGGTTCGCTCGGCTTTGATCATCGACAGCACCGCCGGATCGGTGCTGGTGACGTCCCACACCAGGGATGACCCGGGCACCGGGAAGCTCTCGATCAGCTGCACGCGCAACGTGTCGCCGGCCCGGACCTGAACGGTGCTGCCGGCGTCCTTCTCAGCAAGATCGACCGTGCGGCTCGCAGGCGCCGCAGTCGCGCTGCCGCACGCCACCGCGGCTATGAGCAAAGGCGTCGCGAGAAGTCGGTTGAGTTTCATCACATACCACACGCATTTGGCCCACGCTTGGTAACGCGGTTGGTCCGTAGACTCGATTGAGTCTTGAAAGCACCTCTCTCAGTACCCGAACCGCCGTTCGCCCCTCAGCGCCCGCGCATCCTGGACGCGCACGGCGACAGGCGCGTGGACCCCTATTACTGGCTGCGCGAGAAGGACAACCCCGAGGTGATCCGGTACCTGGAGGCCGAGAACTCGTACGCGGACGCCGTCATGGCGCCCACGCTCCCACTCCAGGAACGCCTCTACCGCGAGATCGTGGGCCGGGTGCAGCAAACCGACACCTCGGCACCGGCTTTGTACAAGGGCTGGTGGAGCTACACCCGGACCGTCGAGGGCCTCGACTACGAGATCTACTGCCGCCGGTCGGGAAGCATGGAGTCCACCG
>Ga0097691_1000181_pt1 | contig 57406 bp, 43 predicted proteins | sample NGESurdeep072012_8_FD_72858 | JGI IMG/M metagenome (GOLD analysis project Ga0097691, IMG submission 72858) | Arctic peat soil microbial communities from Barrow, Alaska - NGEE Surface sample 210-1 deep-072012 | ecosystem: Environmental > Terrestrial > Soil > Wetlands > Peat ...
CAGTAGACCGGCTTGTCCATCCGCGGCTTGAACGGGACCTGGGCATTGTTGCCGCAGCGCGAGCAGGTCACCGCGAAGAACTCGCGGTCGGACGAGCCGCCGCGCTCGTAGCCGCGAGGCCCGCCGATGCTGCGGGCATCGTAGCCGTCGCCGCGGGCGGCGCGCCGGCTGGAGCGGCAACCCGGGCAGCGCTTCGGTTCCGACGTGAAGCCCTTCTCCGCGTAGTACTCCTGGTCCGCCGCGCTGTGGATGAACTCGATCCCGCAATCGACGCAGGGGATGGAGCGATCGGTGTACGTCATCGTGTGTGCCTCCAGGTCAGGGCGCTCGCGATCGGTCCGTGCGCGGGGCCCACGACCCGCCATTTCACCGGACGGCGGAGGAGGCAGGAAACGCCTGGTGCCGCGCGACCCGGGTGACGAGCTGGTGTGGGACCCATCGGGCGCGCACCGGTTGCGTGGCCGGAACGATAGCATCCCCGCCCCGGAATGGCCGCCGGAGCGCCGCGGGACCGCGCCGGGGCCTCCTGTGCGGTCCCGTCCAAGCAGGGCTTGCCGGATGCGGCACAATGCCTGCGATGCTCCATCTCCTCCACACGGCCGACGTTCACCTGGGTGCCCGCCACACCGACCTGGGATTTCAGGCCGCTGCCCAGCGCGAACGCCAGTTCGCCGCGTTTCGCGCGACCGTGGATCTCGCCCTCGCCGAGCAGGTCGATGTCCTGCTGATCGCCGGCGACCTCTTCGACTCGAACGCGCAGCCGCGCCGCTCCGTGGAGCGTGTCGCGGCCGAGTTGAAGCGGCTGACCGACGCCGCGATCTGGGTGGTGATCATCCCGGGCACGCACGACGTCTACGATCGAGCGTCGGTGTACCGCGCCTACGATCTCGTCGCGATGGCGGGCCTGCCGCCCGACTCGGACCGCCTGACCATCCTCACGCCAGACCGCCCCGACGTGGTCTTCGGCATCCTGGACCTTGCCGTCCACGGGTTCGTCTTCCCGACCAAGCGTGCGCCGCGAAGCCCGCTTGCCGGGTTCACCGCGGCCGCCGACCATCGAGCCGCATGGCACGTCGGCCTCATTCACGGGTCGCTCGCGATTCCCGGCAAGACGGACGCCGACGAGGTTGTCTTCACCACCGGGGAGATCACCGCCTCGCACCTCGACTACCTCGCCCTCGGCCACTGGCATTCCACGCAACGCGGCCAGGCGGGCGGGACGGTCTGGGCCTACAGCGGAGCGCCCGAGCCGGTCGCTGTCGACCAGGATCGCGCCGGCAACGTCCTGCTCGTGACGCTCGACGAGCGCGCCGGCGTCCGGCACGTGACGGTGGAAGAGCGGCGCGTGGGCAGGACGCGATTCGACCGCCTGGAGGTGGATGCGGGGACCCTCGCGAGCCAGCCCGCGCTGGTCGAGCAGCTCGCCGGCATGGCCGATCCGGATCTCGTCCTCGACGTCCGGCTGGTGGGCATCCGCGGCGACGACCTTGACGTCGTCCCGGACGAGGTGGAGCGTGAGCTGGCGGACCGCTTCTTCCGGCTCCGGGTCCGGGATGCCGCAGCGGCGGCGCTTCCAGACGGGCCGCTGCCCCCGCCCGACACGATCGCCGGCGCCCTTGTCCGCGACCTCGAGGCGTCCATCGCCGAGGCCGAGGCGGGCAAGAAGGTCGACGAGGCGCTGGAGCTGCGAGACGCCCTCCGGCTGGCCCGTCTCATGCTCGACGGGCGCGAGGTGGCGCTGTGAGGATCACGCGCGTCCGTGTCCGCGACTTCCGGGTCCACCGGGACCTGGACCTGGAGCTTGCGCCGGGGCTGACCGTCATCCGGGGCCCGAACGAAGCCGGCAAGAGCACGCTCCAGCGGGCGCTCGAGGTGGGGCTCTTCCGGCGGGTCACCGCGGCGGGCGCCGAGATCGACGCACTTCGCAGCTGGGCAACCACCTCGGAGGCGCGTCCCGTGGTCCAGCTCGACTTCGTCCAGGAGGACCTCGAGGGGACACGCGTCGGGAGCGTCCTCAAGGACTTCCGCGGCGCGAAGGGCACCGTCCGGCTCGAGCTGGACGGGGAGATCACGACGGATCCCGCGCGGGCGGACGAGATGCTGGCCGAGCTGACAGGGATCCCGTCCGAGAAGTTCTTCCGGTCTACGGCGTCGGTCCGCCACCACGAGGTCGACGACCTCGCCCGGGACGAGGGTGCGCTTCGCGATCGGCTCCAGGCTTCGATCAGCGGCGCCGACCGGGGCACGAGCGCCGCCAAGCGCCGGCTCGATCGGGCGCTCCGCGACCTCCACGCGAAAGGCGAGAAGAACCCCGGCCGGCTGCGAACCGCGGAGCAGGCGGTCGTGCGCGCGGAGTCGGTCGTCGGCGACGGCGAGGCGAGGCTCCTGGCACTGGAGCACGATCGCGACGCGCTCGTGCTGGCCCACGCCCACCGCGCCCAGGTGGACGCCTCGCTGACGGAGCGCCGGGCGCTCCTCGAGAAGGCGCGCCAGGCGGAACGGACCATCGCTGAGCGCGAGGTCGCCCGGGAGCGTTTCGAGCGCTACCGGCACGCAGTGGCGCTCTCCGAGGAGATCGAGACCCTGGACAAGAGCCACCCGTCCGGGCACCCGCTGCCCGTCCTTCGCCAGGTGGTGGAGCGGCTCCGGGTTCTCGACCGCGAGATCGCCCAGCTCGGTGCCCAGCTGGGCGACGGGGGATCCGCGGTGGACTACGAGATCGTGATCCCGGAACCCAGGTGGCGGAGGGTGGCGATCCTCGCTGGCCTGCTGGCAGTCGCCGGCCTGGTCGCCGCGATCGTCGGCTTCGTCGCCGGCCAGTTCCCGGCCGTCGTCGGAGGCCTCGTGGCAGCCGTCCTGGCCCTCGGGCTGGCCGCCGTTGCCCGGCGCCAGCGCCGGGCAGCATCCGACTTCCGGCGCCACAAGCAGCTCCGCGACGACGAGATCGCGAGGCGCCTCCGCGGACGCAGCCAGCTGGAGGAAGACCTGAAGCGGCACGTCGCGGACCGGGATGCCCAGCTCGAATCGCTCGAGCTGGCCGATCTTCCGGCCGCCGAAGACCTCCTCACCCGCGAAGATGCCCACGTGGGGACGATCGAGCGCGCGCGGGCACAGCTCGAGGGGCTCGTCGGGAAGGCTCCGCCGGAGACGCTCCCCACGCTCCGCGCGGCCGCCGCGCTCGACATCGAGCAGAAGACCGCCGCGCTCGACGCCCTCGGGCCGATCGCGAAGGAACCCCGCGCCCGCGAGCGGCTCGAAGTGGAGGTCCGCGACCAGGCTTTGGTCCTGGAGCGGGCACGTGACGAGGAAGCCGGGGCCCGCGCGCGGGTCGAGCAGAACCCGGTCGACGCGGAGCAGGTCGCCGTCGAGGTGGAGCGGCTGGCGGGGTGGCGCGAGGAGCTCGCGGCGGTCGAGCGCCGTGCGCGCGTCTACCAGCTTGCCCTCGACGCGATCGTGCGGGCCGAGACCTCGACGATGCGCAAGGCGACGCGCTACCTCGAGCGGCGCATGCGCTCCGACCTGGAGCGGCTCACCGGGTCGCGCTATCACCGCGTCCAGGTGGACGACGCGACGCTGGACATCCGGGTGTTCTCGCCAGAGCGCGGAGACTGGGTCGGCGTCGAGGAGCTCTCCCAGGGAACGCTTGACCAGGTCTACCTCACCGCGCGCCTCGGGCTCGTTCGTCTCGTCACGCAGGATTGCCGGCCGCCGCTGGTGTTCGACGACCCCTTCGTGACCTTCGACGACGAGCGGGCCGTCGCGGCCGTCACGATCCTGCGGGAGCTTGCCCGGGACTTCCAGGTGATCTACCTGACGACGTCGACGCGCTACGACGCGCTGGCCGACCGGGTCGTGGTCCTGCCCGGCCCCACCGCGATCGACGCAGCGCCCGACGACGCGGAGGAGGCCGGAGCCCCGGCCACGGCCTGAAGACCGACCGGCGCGCCGCACGGGCGGGGGAACGGCGCTGCAGTCGCGCAGGCACGGCCCGGCCGTGCGCAACGATTGCCACGGGTCCGGCCATCAGCGCATCGGAACGCTCGGCATCTCCGTCGCGACGTGGCACGATCTCGCCGGTGGCCGGCGATCGGCACGCGGGAGGAGTGCCGGCCCCGGTAGCCGGCCCAGTCGACGCAGGTGCCGTCGTCATGCAGCTCGATCGCGAGCCGGTCGTGAACACGTCCCCAGGTGGACCTGCCCAGCCAGCGGCAGGGGCTTCCAGACCGCCGGCCGCGAACCGCTACGCTTCACGTGCCTGCCGACAGGCCCCCGGCCACCGGCGCCGGGCAGCCGCCGAACACTCCGAATCTTCCATCCGTCTCCACGTCGACCGAACGGAACACCGACGAATGCCCCGAGCAGACAGCCACGATCTGATCCGCGTGCTCGGTGCGCGCGTGAACAACCTCAAGGACGTCAGCGTCGAGATCCCGAAGCGCCGGCTGACGGTGTTCACCGGCGTCTCCGGCTCGGGCAAGAGCTCGCTGGTGTTCGACACGATCGCCGCTGAGTCGCAGCGGATGATCAACGAGACGTACAGCGCCTTCGTCCAGGGCTTCATGCCGACGCTGGCGCGGCCGGAGGTCGACGTCCTCGAGGGGCTGACCACCGCGATCCTCGTCGACCAGCGGCGGATGGGTGGCGACACTCGCTCCACCGTCGGCACCGCCACCGACGCCAACGCGATGCTGCGCATCCTCTTCAGCCGGCTCGGGCAGCCGCACATCGGCTCGCCCCAGGCGTTCTCCTTCAACGTCCCCTCCGTCAGCGGCGCGGGCGCGGTCACGATGGAGCGCGGCGGGAAGACCGTGAAGGAGCGGCGCACGTTCAGCATCACCGGCGGCATGTGTCCGCGCTGCGAAGGCAGGGGCACGGTCTCGGATGTCGACCTCACCCAGCTCGTCGATGACACGAAGTCGCTCGCGCAGGGCGCGATCACCGTTCCCGGCTACACCGCGGGCGGCTGGAACTACCGCCTGTACGCGTCCTCCGGCTTCGTCGACCCAAGCAAGCCCATCCGCGACTACACCGAGCGGGAGCGCCAGGACCTCCTCTACCGCGAGCCCACCCGGATGAAGATCGAAGGCATCAACATGACCTACCAGGGGTTGGTGCCGCGGATCCAGCAGTCCTTCCTCTCCAAGGACACGGACTCGCTCCAGCCGCACATCCGCGCGTTCGTGGAGCGGGCGGCCACGTTTACGGCTTGCCCGGACTGCGGCGGCACCCGGCTCGCTGCGGCGGCCCGATCGTCGAAGATCAGGGGGATCAGCATCGCGGACGCCTGCGCAATGCAGATCAGCGACCTGGCCGAGTGGGTCCGCGGCCTGGACGAGCCGTCGGTGGCGCCGCTTCTCGGCGCGCTGGGACGCACGCTCGACTCGTTCGCGGAGATCGGGCTGGGCTACCTCTCCCTCGACCGGCCGTCCGGCACGCTGTCGGGCGGCGAGGCGCAGCGCGTCAAGATGATCCGCCACCTCGGGTCGGCCCTCACCGACGTGACATACGTGTTCGACGAGCCGACGGTTGGGCTGCACCCCCACGACATCGCGCGGATGAACGGGCTGCTGCTGCAATTGCGCGACAAGGGCAACACGGTGCTCGTCGTGGAGCACAAGCCCGAGACGATCGAGATCGCCGACCACGTCGTCGACCTCGGCCCCGGCGCCGGCACGGCGGGCGGAACGATCTGCTTCCAGGGCTCCGTCGAGGAGCTGCGGGCGAGCGGCACGGTGACCGGCCGGCACCTGGGCTACCGAGCCTCCCTGAAGCCGTCGGTGCGGACACCGTCGGGGGTCGTGAAGGTGCGCGGCGCCAGCACCCACAACCTGCAGCACGTCGATGTCGACATCCCGCTCGGCGTGCTGGTGGTGGTGACCGGCGTGGCCGGGTCGGGGAAGAGCTCGCTGATCCATGGCTCGGTGTCGGGGCGGGATGGCGTGGTGTCGGTGGACCAGACCCCGATCCGCGGCTCGCGGCGGAGCAACCCGGCCACGTACACCGGACTGCTCGACCCGATCCGCAACGCATTCGCGAGGGCCAACGGCGTGAAGCCGGCGCTGTTCAGCGCCAACTCCGAGGGCGCCTGCCCAAGCTGCAACGGCGTCGGCCTCATCTTCACCGAGCTGGGCTTCATGGACACCGTCGCCACCACCTGCGAGGAGTGCGAGGGGAAGCGGTTCGAGGCCTCGGTGCTGGACTACCGGCTCGGCGGGCTGAACATTGCCGAAGTGCTCGACCTGCCCGTCGACGACGCGGTCGCCTTTTTCGGCACGGGCGAGGCGCGCACGCCGGCCGCGCACGCGATCCTCGAGCGGCTCGCCGACGTCGGGCTCGGGTATCTGGGCCTCGGCCAGCCGCTCACCACGCTGTCGGGTGGTGAACAGCAGCGGCTCAAGCTGGCCACTCACATGGCGGAGAAGGGCGGCGTCTACGTCCTCGACGAGCCGACCACCGGCCTCCATCTCGCCGATGTCGAGCAGCTGCTCGGCCTGCTCGACCGGCTCGTCGATTCCGGCAAGTCGGTCATCGTCATCTCGCACCACCAGGCGGTCATGGCGCATGCCGACTGGATCATCGACCTCGGCCCCGGCGCCGGCCACGACGGCGGCCGGATCGTCTTCGAGGGCAGACCCGCCGAACTCGTCGCCGCCCGTTCCACCCTCACCGGCGAGCACCTCGCGGCCTACGTCGGCACCTGACCGAGGCCCTCGCGGGACCGAGTCGCCGACTGGCTCGAAGCTACGGGAGGGATGATCCTTCCGGACGGGCTCTGACGACCCGCCCCGAGGATCAGTCCAGGTCCAGCTGCCGCCAGTTGCCGGGGTCCGCGAAACCCAGGGCCGCGTACAAGTGGCTTCCGTCGTCGCTCGTGCGGAGCAGGAGGCGTCGGCAGCCGAGCGCCCGGCCGTCCGCGATCACCGCCTCCATCACCGCCCGGCCGACGCCCCGGCGGCGCCACGCGGGAGTCGTCATCACGTTGAAGACCATCGCCTCGGGTGCCCGCCGCGACCGCGGGTGGGGCGGGCGATCGACGACGACGAGCCCGGCCATCCCGACCACCTCGCCGGCCGCGTCGGCCACCCATACGCGGAAGCGTCCATCCGGCACGTGCGATCGCAGGTACGCATCGATGCGGGCGCGATGCTCGTCGGCCGGCCCGATCGGCATCTCGCCGGCCAATTCCTGGTCGAAGGCGACCCGCAGCTCGACGAGGGCGGGGATGTCGGCCGCCGTCGCGCGGCGCACCGTCAGGGCGGGCAGATCGCTCACCGGGGCATCCTGCCACGTCGATCTCCGCTCCGTTGCGCCGCCCGCCGTTACACTCCCGCGGTGATACCCCGGACCATCCCGGCGCCCGCAGCGCCAGGCGACGCCGCGCGCGCGCCGGAACGCGCTCCCCTCCAGGGATGGCGGAGCCTGCTTCTCGTGTACGCGATCACCTCGGCCGTGGAGTCGATGGGCGTCGCCCAGGTCTTCGCGTTCCTCCCGACCCGGCTCAGCGAGGTCGGGCTGCCCGACTCGCAGGTCCCGACGTTCACCGGCCTGTTCAGCAGTCTCATCTTCGTCTTCGGCATCTTCCTGGTCCCGTTCTGGGGCGTCTGGGCCGACAAGTACAGCCGGCGGGCGGTGATCGTTCGGAGCGCGCTCGTCGAGGCCGTCGTCTTCGCCGGCGTCGCGCTGGCCCGAGAGCCGTGGCAGCTCGCGGCGAGCCTCCTGATGGTGGGCCTGCAGCTCGGCAACACCGGGGTCATGCTGGCGGCGCTCCGTGACGTGACACCACGCGACCGGGTCGGCACCGTGACCGGCCTGTTCGGCGCGACCGGGCCGCTGGGCATGGCGCTCGGGCCGGTGCTGGGCGCGTTCATGATCGACGGCCTGCACCTTCCCCTCACCGACGTCTTCTGGCTTGCGGCGGTCCTGTCCATCGCCGTGATCGCGCTGCTTCTGCTCGGATCGAAGGACATCCGGCCGGCCGTGGCCCCGGTCGGAAGCGCCCTCGCGCTCGCGCGGCGAGCCATCACCGGCGTCCTTGCCGATCCGGCGGTGCGCCCGATCTTCCTGATCTTCGGCATCTCCATCCTCGCCAACCAGATGAGTCGGCCCTACCTGCCACTGCTCGTGAAGAGCCTCCAGGGCGGGCAGCCGAACCTTGCCTCGGCGATCGGCCTGGTCACGGGCGTGGCGGTCCTGGCCGGCGCGCTCCTGTCGCCGGTCGCGGGGCCGCTGGGCGACCGGATCGGCTTCCGGGCCGTCCTGGCCGGCGCGCTGCTCGGCGCCGGCGTCACGCTGCTCGGCATGGCGCTTGCTCCCTCCGTGGCGGTCCTCGCGGGCGTGGTGGTCGTCTACGCGGCGCTGCAGGCGGCGACCCAGGCCATGGTCTTCGGGCTCGTGGCCGTGGAGGTGGCCCCGGAGCGACGGTCAGCGACCCTGAACCTCGTCCTGCTCCCGCTTTACCTGGCCGGGATCGTCGGGCCCACGGTCGGGGCCGTCGCGGCCGGGGTCGGCGGGATCCCGGCCCCCTTCGTGGTCGCGGCCGGGGTCTTCCTCGTCGGCGGAGCGGGCGTCGCGGTCTCGTTGCGGCGCGCCCGGGCAGCCTGAGACCGGGCACCCGGTCGGCCGGTTGACCAGGCCGCCGCGCGCGGCCTGCCTGCGCCGCCCTACTTCGGCAGGTCGCGCTCCTCGATCCCGATGAACCTCGCGTCCGGCCGGATCAGGCGATTCGCCGACGCCTGCTCCAGGACGTGGGCGGTCCAGCCGGCGTGCCGTGCGAGCGCGAACGTGGCGGGGAAGAGGTCCGGGGTGAGGCCCACGCCCTGGAGCACTGCCGCCGCGTAGAACTCGACGTTCGTCTTGAGCGGGCGATCCGGATACTTCTCCTCGAGGACCCGCAGGGCGACGTCCTCCACCTTGATCGCCAGCTCCAGCCAGTCGGGCTTGGTCGGCATCGCCTCCACGACCTTGCGCAGCGCCGCGGCCCGTGGGTCGTAGGCGCGGTAGACGCGGTGGCCGAAGCCCATCAGCCGCTCTCCCCGGGCCAGCGCATCGCGGACCCACTCCTCGGCACGCTCGGGCGAGCCGACCTTGTGGATCTGCTCCACGACCTCCGACGGCGCGCCGCCGTGGAGCGGCCCCTTCATCGCGCCGATCGCGCCGGCCACGGCGGAGGCCATGTCCGACCGCGTCGAGGTGATCACGCGGGCCGTGAAGGTCGAGGCGTTCAGGCCGTGCTCGGCGCCGACGATGAAGTAGGCATCGAGCGCGCGCGCGGTCGTTTTGTCGGGGCGATCGCCGGTCAGCTGGTAGAGGAAGCCCGAGACCAGGTCCAGCCTGGGATCCGGGTCGATCGGCTCGAGGTCCTGGCGCATGCGGGCGAACGCCGCGAGGGCCGACGGCGAGAACTCGGTGAGCGCCCGGGCCTGGATCTCTGTGGGCGGCCAGTCGAGGATCTGGGTCGCGCCCCAGACCGAGACCGCCGTCCGGAGCGCGTCCATCGGCTTTGCCGTGCGGGGCAGGGCCCGCAGCGCCGACATGACGGCCGAAGGGATCCGGCCCGTCGACATGCGCGCCCTGGGGTCCCAGTTGCCGGTCCAGAGCAGGTTGGCGACGGACGCATAGGTCCCGTGGGCGACCAGGTCGCCGATCCGGTACCCGCGGTACATGAGGCGGCCGTTGGCGCCGTCCACGAGCCCGAGCTCGGTCTCCGCCGCGAGGACCCCCTCGAGGCCGGGCGAGTAGGGCCGCCCGTCCACGGTATGCGCGGTCCGTGGCTCTGCGGGCTGGGCGGTGGGAGCCACCGGGACGGCGGGGACGGAAGCTGCTGCGGGCTTGTCGGTCATCGGTGGCGATCCTCGAAGGCTGGGGTGCGGGCCTGGTGAGGGAAACCGGGACGAGCCGCAATCGTACCCCGCGACGAGGCCGCCGCGGGCACCGCCGCGTGAGCGCCCGAGCGCAACTCCAGGCTCAGCGGCCCGATCGGCGCGCCTCAGCGGCGAGCGCGCCGCCGTGGACGGGCCGTGGCGCGAGGGGCGCCGGCGCGCAGGGCTGCGGGCGGGGCTGTGGCGCGGGCACGCGCAGCCCGGCGAATTTCCGCGACATCCGACCAGGCGCCGAAGATGATGTAGGCCACCCCGCCAACGATGGTCGCGATCAGGAAGGCCTCGGTGCCGTTGGGCGTCGCACCGGGGCCGGGCGCGTCGGTGACGAGAGTGATCCCGCGCGCCGAGCTGAGCACGAGCACCGCGGCCCCGATGATCGGAAACCTCGATCGCGATTGAAGGCGCCCCGCCTGCGGCGGCGAGATCCGCCGGTCGAGCCATCCGAGCAGGATGAAGAACCCTCCGATCACTGCCGGAACGCCCGCCGTGCCCGCCGTCGTCGCGCCGGTGGCCGCCGCGAGGACGCTCAGCGCGATCAACGCGACACCGAACCCGATCGTGACCCGGGAGAACACACGCGCCTCGCGCTGCCTGACCGGGAAGCCGGTCGCGCCGCGTCCAGCGGGGACGCATTCCGAGCCAAGATCATAGCGGCGACGCGTCAGGCGCGCGGCAGGTTCCCGGCGGCGGCCACGTCCAGGAACCACGTGGCGCCCGTTCGCCGCGCCCGCTGCGCCGGCAGGCGTCGCTCGTCGCGCGGACCGGCGAGGATTGCCGCCAGGATCGCCGCCTTGCCGGCGCCGAACGCCATCGGAAAGAGCGCCGGGGTCGCGTCGAGGGCGCGCGGCGTGAGCGAGACCCGCGGGACGTGCGGCTCGACATGGGTCGGCGCCGGGATCGCGACGACCCAGCCGGGCGCGTTGAACGCGGTGCTTCCCGGGAAGACGGACAGCAGGTGGCCGTCGGGCCCGATCCCCACGAGGATCGCGTCGAACACGGGCCGCCCGGCAAGGTCGACCGGGAGCGCGAGCCGGAGGGCTGCCTCGTAGGCCGCCGCGGCCTCGGCCGGGCCCCCGCCCGCCGCAAGAGTCGCGTCCACGGGAACGGGGTGCAGGTTCCCGGGCGGCAACGGCGCGGGCGCCAGGCCCGCCCCCGCGTCGCCGGCGAGCAGGACCATGTCCACCGCGTCGAGGTTCGAGTCCGGGTCGTTGCGCGGGACGAAGCGATCGTCACCGAACCACAGGTGGAGACGATCCCACGGGATCCGGTCGCGCAGCGGCCGCGCGAGGAGCGCCCGGTAGAGCTCCGGGCAGGTGGATCCGCCGGTCGTCGCGACGTCCGCCCGCCCTCGCCGGCCGACCGCATCGGTGATTGCCGAGGCGAGGCGCCCGGCCGCCAGCGCGGCCGCCGCTGCCGGGGTGGCCCCGACGACGATCTCGGGCTCACCGGGGCCCGTGAGGTCGTGGCCCGGCTCCCGACCGGGGTGCTGCGTCACGCCGGGGTCCCGTTGCCCGCCGCGGGGGCCCCGTCGGACGCCGCGACCGAGGCCCCTGCGGCGACAAGCTCGGCGGCCGGACCGGCCAGGGCGGCCGCCGAGCCGGTGGCTCCCTCCGCGACGAGGTTCCGCCCGCCCGCCTCGATCGCCTCCGCGAGCAGGTCCACGTCCGTCGCCCGGGGCGCCATGAACGTGCGCTCCAGGGCCTCGACGCCGTCCTCCCAGACGCGGACGTTGACGCTCTCCGCCTCCGCCGTCACCTCGGACCGAAGCTCGGTCCCGCGCCGTTCCGCCAGAATCTCCACTCGCAACGTCGTCCCGGCGGGCATCCCCGAGATCACCGGGCGGATCACGACCTCGACCTCGGCGCCGCGCTCCCACTCCAGGAGCGCCCGCATGCCGCGGCCGGGATCCGGGGCAGCCGACGGCGCCGCGCGCCGGCGCGGGCCCGGCCGGCCGGGCCGCTCCAGCGGCCGGACGACGCGAAGGCCGAGCCTCGAGGCGAGCCAGGCGACGTGGTAGATCGGCTTGACGATGTTCGTCCGCGCCTCGGCGTCGGGCCCGCCGTGGGTCCCGTACGTGACCGCCACGCGTCGCACTGAGCGGAGGTAGGGCAGGAACTCGGGTCGGTCGAAGATGGACGCGACGGCCTCGCGCCAGCGCGCCTGGCGCATGAGCGCGAAGTCGGAGATCGCCAGGGTGCCCGAGCCCCGTGCCGCGAGCGCACGCAGGCGGTCCAGCCCGTCGCCCTCCCAGCTCGAGCCGTCCACGACCAGCCGGTCGGCCATCCCGATCAGGTCGCGGGCCAGGGCCGTGCCGAACGGCGGTTCGCCGGGCCACCAGAGCGTGACCGGGAGATCGTGGACCAGGAGCGGCGCGACGATCGCCCCGAGGTTGCGCCCCGTCGCACCGCCGGCCGTCGCGTAGATCTGCTCGGCGCAGGTCTCGGGCGCGCCGGCGCGGGGGACCATGCAATACGCCCTGATCTCGGCGCGCAGCCAGCCGGGCCCGTCGGGGTCGGTCGGAACGAGGATGAGCGTCCGCGAGGGATGGCGGCCGGTCAGCATGGAGATCGTCGACGCGGCCCGCTCCCCGAGCTCCGGGCTGCGGGCGACCACCACGAGGTTGAGCACGCTGGTTCGCGGGGCGACCGTTTGCTCCACGGTGCCGTGCGCCGTCGCCGGGGCCTCCGGGAGCGCCCAGATCCGTGCCAGCTCGTGCTCGATCCCCTGGATCGTCGTGGCCCGGCTGGACCAGCGCAGGGTCGGGCCGCCCGGCGCGGCCGGGCTTCCGAACGGCGTGACGGCCTCGCCCGGCCCCCCGCCGGCCGGCCCGCTCAGATCCGGCGCCACCGTCGCTCGTCCCGCGCGAGCAGGTCGTCCGCGGCGGCCGGGCCCCACGTGCCGGCAGCGTAGTTCGGGAACTCCGGTGCCGGGGCGTCAGCCCAGGCGTCGATGACCGGGTTGACGATCGCCCAGGCCTTCTCCACCTCGTCGGCGCGCGTGAACAGCGATGCATCGCCGAGCAACGCGTCCAGGATGAGCGTCTCGTAGGCGTCCGGGCTGTCCACGCTGAAGGCCGAGCCGTAGGTGAAGTCCATGTTCACGGGTCGCACGTCCACGCCGAGGCCGGGCACCTTGGCCGCGAACCGGAGGAGGATCCCCTCGTCGGGCTGGATCCGAAGGGCCAGCAGGTTCGCCTCCGGATCGGTGCTCGAGTCCTTGAACAGGGCGTGCGGCACCTGCTTGAACTGGATCGCGATCTCCGTCGCGCGCTTGGGCAGCCGCTTGCCGGCCCGCAGGTAGAAGGGCACGCCCGCCCAGCGCCAGTCGTCCACGAACAGGCGGGCCGCGACGTACGTCTCGGTTTCCGATGCCGGGTCCACCGCCGGCTCGCTCCGGTACCCGGTCGCTTGCTCGGCCGTCACCCAGCCGGGCCCGTACTGGCCGCGCACGACATTCGCGGCGACCATCTCGGGGCTCATCGGCTCGATGGCGCGCAGCACCTTGACCTTCTCGTCGCGGAGCGCCTCCGCATCGAACGTCGCCGGCGGCTCCATGGCGACGAGCGAGAGCAGCTGCATCAGGTGGTTCTGGAGGAAGTCACGGGAGGCTCCTGCCTCCTCGTAGAACGCGCCCCGCTTCTCGACCCCGATCGACTCGGCCACCGTGATCTGGACATGGTCCACGTAGCGGCGGTGCCAGATCGGCTCGAAGATGCCGTTCCCGAAGCGGAAGACCAGGATGTTGCGGACCGTCTCCTTGCCCAGGTAGTGGTCGATGCGGTAGACCTGCGGCTCGCGGAAGACCTTGCCCACCTCCCGGTTGAGGCGGATCGCGGAGTTGAGGTCGCGCCCGAAGGGCTTCTCGATGACGATCCGGCGCCAGCCGCCACCGTGCTGCTCGTGGTCCAGCCCCACCCGGCCGAGCTCGGCGATGATCTCGGCGAAGGCGGACGGCTGGGTCGCAAGGTAGAAGAGCCGGTTTCCGGCGGTCCCCCGCTCGACGTCCAGGCGGTCCAGGTTGGCGGCCAGCTCGTCGTACAGGGCGGCCTGGTCGAAGTCGCCGCGCTGGTAGCGGATCCGGGCCGCGAACTCGTCCCATACGGCGGTCTCGATGGGAAGCACGCGGCTGAACTGGTCGAGCGAGACCCGAAGCTCAGCCCGGAACGCGTCGTCCGTGTACGGCCGCCGCCCGATCCCGAGAATCGCGAACTCGTGCGGGAGCAGGTTGGTCCGCCAGAGCTGGAAGAGCGCCGGCACCACCTTGCGGTGGGCCAGGTCTCCCGTGGCGCCGAAGAGCACGAAGGTGGCCGGGTCGGGGATCCGCTCCAGGCGCAGGCCCTCGCGGAGCGGGTTGTCGAGCGGCCTGCCCACGGCGCGACGCTTCCCGAGCCGCGCCAGCCGCAGCTCGCGCGCGGTCAGCGGGCCTTCATCGGCCGCCCCTCCCGGGCGTGCGCGCTCCGTCATGTCAGCCGGAGCCCTCGTCCGGGTGCGAACGGATCAGGCCCATGCGCATCGCGGATCCTCGTCGTCGTCCGTCCGGGTGCACCGTGCGTGATGGAGGACGGTCACGCTCCACTTACGCCAGCGCCTCGACGAGCGCATGTTCCAGCGCCGCCAGGCCCGCGTCCACGTCCGCGCCCAGGTGGACCCGGAGGACCGGCAGGTCGTGCGCCTCCAGCGCCTCGAAGTCGCCGAGGGCCTGGGCGTCGACGAGCTGGCCGAAGCTGAATGGGCGCCCCGGGATCTCCACGTCGACCGGGTGGTCGGCGGTGAGCTGGAGGAACCAGCCGATAGGGGCGCCGCCCTTGTGGAGCTGGCCCGTGGAGTGGAGGAATCGGGGGCCGAAGCCGCTGGTGGTTGCCCGTCCGGTGGCGTCCCGGAGCAGCCCGCGCAGCCGATCCAGCGCGTCGGCCCGTGCCAGGCTCGGCGCGACGAACGCCTGGATCGCGAGGTAGGCGTTCGGGCGGGCGCGGGCGATGTGGCGCCGCAGCTCGCCAACGGGCGTGCCGTCGCCCGCGCTCAGGCGAAGGTTCGCATCGCCGACCAGGACGAGCCCATCGCCCTCGGCGAGGACCGCCGGGGTGGGGAAGGCGCCGGTCCGCTCGAGGTCGGCCAGCACGCGCTTCGTGTTCTCCTTCGACTCGGTGACGTTCGGCTCGTCGAACGGGTTGATCTCCAGGACGACGCCGGCGACCGCGGTCGCGAACTCCCAGCGGATGAACTCGGCGGCGAGGTCCATGGGGTCCGTGAGCACGATGCGCAGCACGGGATGGCCGGCCGCGGCAAGCGCGTCGAGGAGCGCGTCGGCGGGGGTCCCATCCGGCGCGGGGCCCGGGGGAGTCGCTCCCTCGAGAGCCAGCCGGACGAAGACCCGGTCCGGCCCGTACGAGGCTGCATTCCCCAGCGGCTCGCCCGCGATCGGGACGATTCCGACGCCATGCTTGCCGGTGCTCTCCGCAATGAGCTGTTCCAGCCAGGAGCCGAAACGGGCCACGGCGGGGTCGGCGACGAGCGTCAGCTTGTCGCGACCCGCGCGCCCGAGCACGCCGAGCACGACGCCGAGCGCGGCGCCCGGGTTGGCGGCGGCTTCGCTGGCGTGCGTGCGGGCCAGCATCGCGACCGCCGACGCCAGGAACGGGTCAAGGTCGATGCCGAGGAGCGAGGCAGGGACGAGGCCGACATACGTGAGGGCGGAATACCGCCCGCCGACGTCCTCCGGGTTCAGGAAGACCTCGCGGAGGCTGTCGTGATGCGGGATCGCCTCCAGGCTTCGGCCCGGGTCCGTGATCGCGACCATCAGATCGGCGGGGGACTCGCGGCGCTCGCCGGCCGAGCGCAGCGCGGCGTGAATCCGGGCCCAGGCATCCGCCTGGAAGGCGAGGCTCTCCGTTGTCGTCCCGGACTTCGTGGCCAGGATGACGAGCGTCGCGAGCGGGTCCAGGCCGTCCCAAACCGCCTCGACAGCTGCCGGATCGGTGGAATCGAGGACGCGCACGGCCATCCAGTCGGTGATGTCGCGGAAGGCGTCGGCGAGCACGTCCGGTGCCAGGCTGCTGCCGCCCATCCCGGCCACGAGCGCGGCCGTGAAGCCCGCCGCCCGGATGCTCTCCCCGAACGCCTCGAGGGCCGGGATCTTCTCCTCGAAATCCAGCGGGGCGTCGAGCCAGCCGAGGCGCGTGGCGATCTTCGCCTGGACCGCCGGGTCCGCCGACCAGAGGGTGCCGTCCCGGTCGTGCAGGCGCTCTACCCAACGCTCGGTGTCGGCGCGCCTGAGCGTGGCCTCGACGGACGTGGCAAGCGCGGGATCGTGGATCCGCGCGTCCAGCGTGTCCGGGGCGAAGGTGGGGAGCGTTTCTGCCATCAGCTGCCTCCTGATCGGTGCAGTGTAGCCGGGCCGCACTCGACGCCCGACGTTCGCCTCGGTCCGCCGAGGATGGGCGAGACGTGCGATCAGCCCCCGCCGAATTCCTCCGCCTCGATCGCGAGCACCTTCGCGACACGCCGTGCGTGGCGTTCCGCGCCGGAGAACGACGCGCCCAGGAACGCGCGGGCGCATTCGACCGCCGGTTCGACGCCGATGACCCGGCCGCCGAGGCAGAGCACGTTGAGATCGTCGTGCTCCACGCCCTGGTGCGCCGAATAGGTGTCGTGGGCGATAGCCGCGCGGACGCCGCGGACCTTGTTCGCGGCCACCGACGCGCCGATCCCGGAACCGCAGACAAGGATGCCGCGGTCGGCCTCACCGTCCCGGATGGCGCAGGCCAGGCGCCGCGCGAAGTCCGGGTAGTCGTCGGTCGGGTCGGTCCCGTCGCCGCCGAGGTCGACCAGCTCGTGCCCCGTGTCGGCCAGCCGGCGGAGGAGCTCGTCGCGCAGCTCGGCGCCTCCGTGGTCTGCCGCGAACGCGACTCGCATCACGCCGGCCCTTCCGCGTGCGGCGAGCCGACGAGCGTCGGGACGCGACCGTGCAGCCCGTCTCGAACGACGGCCCGGCCGACGGCGGCCACTCGCTCGACCGTGAAGCCGAAGTGCTCGAGGATCGTGGCGGCGGGTGCCGATGCCCCGAAATGGTCGAGCGCGATGATCGCCCCCTCGTCGCCGGTCCAGCGCTCCCAGCCGAGCGAGACGCCCATCTCGACGCCGACGCGCCTCCGGACGGCCGCGGGCAGGACGGCCTCGCGATAGGCGGGATCCTGGGCATCGAACGCCTCCCAGCACGGCAGTGACACCACTCGCGTCGCGATGCCCTCTGCCTCGAGCGCGCCGGCGGCACCCATTGCCAGCTGGAGCTCCGAGCCGGTCGCGATCATGACCAGGTCGGGCATCCGGCCCCCGGCCTCGGAGGAGGCCGCGCGCAGCACGTAGCCGCCGCGGCGGACTCCGTCCCTGGCCAGCGCGGCGGTCGCGCCGAATGTCGGCAGCTTCTGCCGCGTGAGGGCAAGGGCGGTCGGACCCTCCGCGTGCTCGACGGCCAGCGCCCAGGCGGCGGCAGCCTCGTTCGCGTCGCCCGGCCTGACGAACCAGAGGTTCGGGATCGCCCGGAGGGCGGCGTACTGCTCCACGGGCTGGTGCGTTGGTCCGTCCTCGCCCAGGCCCACTGAGTCGTGCGTCCAGACGTAGACGACGTGCAGCCGCGACAGCGCCGCCAGGCGCACCGATCCACGCATGTAGTCGCTGAAGGTGAGGAACGTCGCGGCAAAAGGCAGGAAGCCGCCGTGACAGGCGATCCCGTTGACGATCCCGCCCATCCCGTGCTCGCGGACACCGAAGCGGAGGTTTCGGCCGGCCTCCTCGGCGGTGAAGTCCGGCTCGCCCTTGATGTCGGTCAGGTTCGACTCGGAGAGGTCCGCGGAGCCGCCGAACAGCTCCGGGAGGCTCGTCGCCAGGGCCTGGATGGCCGCCTGGCTGACCTGGCGGGTGGCGAAATCCTCGCCCACGGAATATGCCGGCAGGGTCGTGTCCCAGCCCTCGGGGAGCTCGCCCCCCAGCCGCCGGCGCAGCTCCGCGGCGTCGGCCGGGAACGCCGCGGCGTAGCGCCTGACGCGGTCCTCCCAGTCGTTGAAGAGGTGCTCACCGTACGGGATGGCCCGGCTGAAGAGGCCTTCGGCATCGTCCGGCACGTAGAACGTCCGGTCCGGATCCCAGCCGTACGCTTCCTTCGTGAGACGGACCTCGTCGACGCCCAGGGGCGCTCCGTGGGCCTTCGAGGTGTCGTGCTTGTTGGGCGATCCGAACCCGATGTGGGTCCGGACGGCGATGATCGATGGGCGCCCGTCGGCGCGTGCCGCGCGGATCGCGCCCTCGATCGCCGGGAGGTCGTTGCCGTCCTCCACCTGCTGGGTGTGCCAGCCATAGGCGTCGAATCGCTCGAGGACGTCCTCCGAGAAGGCCAGCGACGTGGGCCCGTCCAGCTGGATGTGGTTGTCGTCGTAGAGGACGACCAGCTTGCCGAGCCGCAGGTGGCCCGCGAGCGAGGCCGCCTCCGACGCGATCCCCTCCTGGAGGTCGCCGTCGGAGCAGATGGCGTACGTCCAGTGGTCGATCATCGCGTGGCCCGGCCGGTTGAACTCCGCGGCCAGGCGACGCTCGGCGATGGCCATCCCCACCGCGTTGGAGATGCCCTGCCCGAGCGGGCCCGTGGTGGCCTCCACGCCGGCGGTCATGCCGCGTTCCGGGTGGCCCGGCGTCCGCGAGCCCCACTGGCGGAAGTGCCGGAGGTCGTCGAGGGTCACGTCGTAGCCGGTCAGGTGGAGGAGCGCGTAGAGGAGCATGGACGCGTGCCCGGCGGACAGCACGAAGCGGTCGCGATTGGGCCAGTCGGGGTGCGTCGGCGCGTGACGCAGGAAGCGCGTCCAGAGCGCATAGGCCATCGGGGCCATCCCCATCGGGGCGCCAGGATGGCCGGAGTTCGCCTGCTGGACGCCGTCGATGGCGAGGGTGCGGATCGTGTCGACCGCCAGCCGGTCGAGCTGTTCGGCGTTGAGGGTCATGCGGGCGCCCTCCTGGGCGGAGATGCGGAGCGCGGGGTAGATACGCCCATTGTAGGCCGGGCCCGCTGGCACCTCCGATGCCTGCCTCGGCGTATCCTCGGGCCCGATGCCCCTGCTCTCATCCCGCCCCGGGCCCGCCCGCGTCGTGGTCCTGGGCGACCTCGCCCTCGACGTGGCGCTGGCGCCGGCGGCCCTGCTCAAGCCGGGGACAGACGTCCCCGGCGCCGTCCGGCTGCACCAGGGCGGCTCGGCTGCGAATGCGGCCCGCTGGCTTGCCCGGCTCGGCGCGCGGGTCACGCTGGTCTGCGCGGTCGGGCGCGACGGCGTCGGGCGGGCGCTCGTGGCGGCGTTGCGGGCGGACGGCGTCCGCGTGAGGGTCACGCGACCCCGCGGCGCGCGGACCGCCCGGATCGGGATGCTGGTGGACCACGCCACCGGCGAGCGGTCGTTCGTGGCGGAGCGCGGCGCGGCCGACCTCCTCCGGGCGGCGGACCTCCAGGCACGCTGGTTCCGCGGCTGCGCGGCGCTCCACCTGCCGGCGTATTCGCTTCTCGGCGCGCCACTCGGCGATGCCGGGCGGGCGGCGGTCATCCTCGCGCGCGCGGCCGGGGCGCGCGTGAGCGTGGATCTCGCCTCGGCCTGGCCGCTCCTGGCTGCCGGCCGTCCCGCCGCGCACGCGCTGCTGCGGGAGGTCGCGCCCGACCTGATCTTCACGAACGGCCACGAGGCCGCTGCGTTCCTCGGCGAGCCCGATCCCGCAGGTCTCCTGGCGTTCGCGCCGATCGCCGTCGTCAAGCGCGGGGCAGCCGGGGCCGCGCTGCTGATCCGCGGCCCCGATGGCTCGGCGACGCGCGGCGTCCGCCTCGAGGTGCCGACGCGTCCCCTGAAGGTGGCCGACACGACCGGGGCCGGCGACGCGTTCGACGCTGGATTCCTCGCATCGTGGCTGGCCGCTGACGCTGCGACGACGCCCGCGGTCCTGCGGCGCGCCGTCGTCGCCGGCCACCGGGCCGCCGCGCGCCAGGTCGGGACGCCCCGGCCCGAGCTCGTGCTGGGGTAGGCGGGCCTACGGCTTCAGGAACCGGTCGAACCAGGCGAGCATCCGCTCGTTCCGGTCGATGCGGCGGTCGATCCGGCCCGTGATCGCGAACGTGTGCCAGCTCTCCGGGTAGAGCACGTATTCGACCTCGCGGCCAAGATGGCGCAACGCCACGAAGAGCTGCTCGTTGTCCGCCGCCGGGCAGCGCAGGTCGGCCTCGCCCTGGAGCAGGAGGAGCGGGGTCCGGATCCGGGCGACGTGGCGGAGCGGCGACTGGCGCCAGAGCTTCGCGACGCCCTCCTCTTCGAGCGGATCGCCGAGGAGCGCCATCCGGTCGAACTCGGGGCCCGAGTCGGAGTTTGCCCAACTGTTCAGCTGGTTCGTCACGCCGTTCTCGCTGACCGCCGCGCGGAAGCGGCCGGGCGCGGCGCCAACCAGCCAGTTGACCAGGAAGCCGCCGTAGGAGAGCCCCAGGAGCCCCACCCGTCCGGGATCGGCAAGGCCCAGCCCCACCACGTGGTCGACGGCGGCGAGCGTGTCGGCCGCGTCGACGCCGCCCCAGTCCCCGAGCTGCGGCCGGATCCAGGCCCGCCCGTAGCCCGCCGAGCCGCGGATGTTCGGGAGGATCACCCGGTAGCCGTGGGCGGCGAGGAGCACGTTCTCGGTCGAGGGCGCCGGCGACCATGCGCCCAGCGGACCCCCGTGGAGGTTGACGACCGCCGGGAGGACGTCCTCCCCGGCGCCCGCCGGCGAGACGATCCACGTCTCGATCGGGCCGCTCGCGCCGGGAACCATGACGCGCCGCATCTCCGGCCAGGCCAGCCCGCGGCGCCACGCACCGCCCAGGGTCGTCCGCCGCAGGGGCGAGGCGTGCACACCGCGGCCCGCCAGCACCAGCAGCTCCATCGGGCGGTCGTCGACGGTTGCCACGATCGAGACCACGCCGCCGGCGACCCCGAGCGTCCATGCCGCGATGTCGCCGTCCACCAGCCGCCCGGGGGGCGCGGCAGGCCGGCCGGTCGCCGGATCGATGGGGAACCGCCACGGGCGAACGCGCCCAGCCTCGCTCACGAGCGCGACCAGCGAGGCCGACCCGTCCCAGCACGGTCCCGGCCGCGCAGACGCCATCCAGCCATTGAGGTCGGTGTCGTTCCAGGCGCCCACCGGCACGTCGAAACCTGGTGTGATGGGGACGGCCCGACGCGGAGCAACCGCGCCGCCGTCGGCGCCGGGGCCGGCCGCCACCGGTGCAAGGAAGAGCCCCGGCTGCTCGTCGTCGAGCGGATCCGCCACATCGACGCCGATGCACGCCAGCCACCGCCCGTCGGGCGAGAAGGACGGCGAGCCGGCACACCCGGCCAGGCGGATCGCCTCCCGCGGTTCGCCGCCCACCGCCGGCACGACCCAGATCGACGGCCGCGGGCGAATGTCCGCATCGGGTCGCGGATCGGCGGCGTAGGCGATCGAACGCCCGTCGGGCGCCCAGGCGATCCCCTTGACGTCCGCCTCGCCCCGGGTCAGCTGCCGCGGTCGCGCGCCCCGGCGCACCGCGATCGACCACGCCTGCTCCCAGCGGTCCCGGTGGCCCACCCCGTCCCAGCGCCAGTCCGCGCGCCGGATTCGGCGCGCCGTCACGGACCTGCCCTTCGTGTCGGGCCCGACCACGAAGCGCGCCGCAGCGCCGCCGGCCACGCACGCGAGCCGCGACCCGTCCGGCGACCAGGCGATCTCCGAGACGCCGTGCTCGGGCACCCACAGGACCCACGCCTCGCGTCCGTCGAGCCCGCCCACCATGACCGCGGTCGATCGGTCCGGCTCGTTCGGGAACGAGCGGAGGAACGCCAGCCGCCGGCCGTCGGGGCTGACGCGCGGCGACGAGTCGCGGACGGCGCCCGTGGTCAGGCGGACCGCAGCCCGTGACCGCCCGAACGAGACCAGGCGGAGGTGCGCCCGGTACGTCTCCGCGTGCACGAAGCGCTCGACGACGACGGCGCCGCCGCCGCCGGGCAGCGGGTCGTGCTCCTCCAGCACCACCTGGCGGCGCAGGAGCCGCGCGGGAGAGACTGGCGCGCGAAGGCCCTGGGGCATCGGGCCAAGCCTACGCCTCCGCCGGCCAGCCGCGACGTGCCAGCCGCGACGTGCCGGTCCCTCCGACGGTACCCTCTGGTCATGCACGATCCCGTTGCCGGTGGCCTCCGCGATCGACTCGTGATTGCCCCGGAGGTCGCCGACGCGCTCCGGGCCGGCCGGCCGGTCGTGGCCCTCGAGTCCACCCTCATCAGCCACGGTCTCCCGTACCCGCTGAACCTCGAAGTCGCGACGGCGGCCGAGGCGGCTGTGCGCGAGTCCGGCGCCGTGCCGGCCACGATCGCGATCCGCGACGGTCGCGTCATCGTCGGGCTCGCCGCGGCCTTCCTCGTGGAGCTGGCCACGACCGCCGACGTCCGGAAGGTGGCGCGGCCGACGCTGGCGGGGGCGCTGGCGGCCGGCGTGCTGGGCGCGACCACCGTCTCGGCCACCATGCTCGCCTGTGCCGCGGCCGGCATTCGGGTCTTCGCGACGGGCGGGATCGGTGGCGTCCATCCAGGCGCGTTCGAGACGGGCACGGCGCCCGACGGCACGCCGCGGCCGCCCGGCCTGGACGTGTCCGTCGACCTCGAGGAGCTTGCGCGCACGCCGGTCGTCGTCGTGTGTGCCGGCCCGAAGGCGATTCTCGACGTAGCCGGGACGCTCGAGGTGCTCGAGTCGCGCGGCGTGCCGGTGGTGGCCCTGGGGACGGACGAGCTGCCCGGCTTCTTCTCGCGTGCGTCGGGCATCGCGGCACCGCAGCACGTCGCGGACATCGCCGCCGTCGTCGACCTCGTGCGCATGCACATGGCGCTTCAGCTGGGCTCGGGCGTGCTGATCTGCGTCCCCGTCCCAGCTGCCGACGAGCTGCCGCGCGCCGAGGCGATGGCCGCGATCGGCCGCGCGACCGCGGACGCCGCGGCGGCGGGGATCCACGGCCCGGCCCTGACGCCATGGGTCCTTCAGCGGATCGCGGAGCTGACGGATGGCAGGTCCATGCGCGCCAACACGGCCCTCATCATCAACGACGCGAGGGTCGCCGGCCTGCTTGCCGCCGCTCTCTGACCCGCGCCCGACCGGGGGGCCCGCGCTCGCGCCACAGGCGGGGCGTTCCTCGTCGCGTCCTTCTCGCCTTGCTCGCGACCACCTTCGTGCTTACACTCGCCGGGTGGGCGGTCTTCCGCTTCTTCGAGCGGCGCGCGCGGGAGCGCGGCCTCCTGGACCAGACGACCGGCAGCTGACCGGCCGCGGTGACGTCCGGCCAGCAGCGATGAGGAGAGACGATGCGGATCTACGAGGGGAGTCCGCGCCAGGACTTCGAGGAGGTTCTCCGCTCCATTGGCGCGTTCCTCGACCAGCGGGGAATGCGCGACGTCCTGCTCGTGGAGGCGCCTGACGGCTTCATCCTCCAGGGCCTCGCGGTGGAGGGGAGCACCGGCACCTGGTCCGAGGACGGTGGCCACCAGGTGAAGGAGACCCTGACCTTCCTCGACGACGACATCGCCCGCTTCATGGACGAGGCGATGGCGCGCCGGAATGCCGGCAGCACCGCGTCCGACTGGAACGCGGCGGGCTACTATGAGAAGTCGTTCCGAGTCATCGGGCGGTGGATCGACCAGGAGAAGCCGCGCGACATCTTCTTCTTCGAGCAGGGCGGCGCGTTCGTCGTCCGCCTCTACCGCGTCACGCCGACCGGCGGTCACCACACGCTCGCGGAGTTCACGAAGGACGATATCGAGGCGATGATCGCGCAGGCACCCCAGGCCCGCCAGGCCTAGCGGAACCGGCGTCCCCCAGCGTAGGAGGCACGGCCGATGAAAGCCCTCAAGATCGTGGCGACGGCCCTCGGGGTCACGCTCGCGGCGCTCGTCGTCATCCCGCTCGCGGTCCTCGCGGGCCTCTTCGTGTGGCTGAAGCTGACCGAGGAGAGCGACGAGGAGACCCTCGAGCTCGAGCAGGAGGGCGTCTAGCTCATCCCACCCCTCCAGCCGCGGGCTGCGCCGCGCGCCCGCTGGCTGGCGATCACCGGCCGGCGCGCGCGATGACCCGCGCGCCGCAGGTTCCGCGCCTGCCCACCGCGGGTGCCCCGGTGAGCATCCTCGTCGACTACGACGGCACCGTCGCCTCCCAGGACGTTGGCACCCTCCTGCTCGAGCGACACGTCGCCGACCAGGAGCTGGTGCGGAAGATGGATCGCGCCTACGCTGACGGCCTGCTCGGCTCGCGCGACCTGACCTGCTGGGACATGAAGGTCCTGCCCCGGGACGCCGCGTTGTTGCGGACCGAGGCGGCGGCGATCCCCCAGGACGAGACCTTCCCGGCCTTCGTCCGTTCGGCGCGGGCTGCCGGCGCGGTCGTCGAGATCGTGAGCGACGGGTTGGGCTTCTACGTCTCCTCGAACCTCGCCCGCCTGGATCCCGCCCTGGCCGGGCTGCCGGTTGCCACGAACGCGAACCGGGTCGATGGTCCGGACGGCGTGAGCTTCCCGTACGGCCACCCGGCCTGCTTCGTCTGCGGGACGTGCAAGCGCGAGCGGGTCCGGCTCCACGGAGCCGGTGGGCGCGCGGTGGTCTTCGTCGGCGACGGGACGAGCGACCGCTACGCTGCCCATCACGCCGACGTGGTCTTCGCCAAGGATGCCCTGCTGGCCTGGGGCCAAGACACGGGCCGTCACTTCCTCGCCTGGGATCGCTTCTCGGAGATCGAGGCCTGGCTCATGGCCGCGCTCCGCGACGGTCGCCTCCCGGCGACGCACGCGGACCTGTCCGCGTGGCGGGCGGTCCACCGGCCCGAGGTGCCCGGCTTCATCTGCGGCCCGGAGGCCTGGGAAGTGGGGCGGACGATCCCTGTACCAACGCTCCACGACCGGGTGAGCGACTGACGTCCCCGGCCGACGCCGGATTGATCGCGGTGATCAGCTCCAGCCGTCGAACCGGGCGAACTCCTCGAAGGGAACCCAGCCGCGCTTGAGCGACGGCGACCGGACGTCCGGCAGCGGGCGGCCGACGGGCATCACCCCGATCGGGACGAACTCGCCGGGGATGCCCAGGAGCAGCCGGATCGCGTCCGGGTCGAAGGCGCCGGCGAACCCCGAGGCAAGGCCGCCATCGACCGCGGCCAGCATGACGACCATCATGGTGGCGCCGACGTCGACGTACCAGTAGGGGACCGGCCAGTCGATCTCCGAGCCATCGTCCTGCACCTTGTCCGCTTCCTGGTAGCGGCGGTGGTAGATGTCCGCTGAGACGCACGGGATGAACTGGGCGGCGCACTCGGAGATCCAGGGCCCGAAGTCGTCGTACTCGTCCTCGCCCGCGGCGCGCGCCACTGCCCGGCGCAGGTCGCGGTCCACCACGACGACCAGTCGCTGCCCCTGGCTGAAGCCCGCCGATGGGGTGCGCTGGGCGAGTCGGGCGATCTCGTCGATCGTCGCGCGTCCGACCCCGCCCTCCTCGAAGCGGCGGACCGCCCTCCGCCTCATCACCACGTCGCGGAATTCCATGGCTCGCTCCCTGTCCTGTGCAGCCGGCCTCTGGCGCCCCGGCCCGCTTTCCGGTAGCATCGGAAAAACCCCGGAGGATCTCGGCCCATGGCGAAGTATGTCTTTGTGACTGGAGGGGTCACCTCCTCCCTCGGGAAGGGCATCACCGCCGCCAGCATCGGTCGCCTCCTCAAGGCGCGCGGGATCTCCGTCTCCGTCCTCAAGCTGGACCCGTACATCAACGTCGACCCGGGGACGATGTCGCCCTACCAGCATGGCGAGGTCTTCGTCACCGACGACGGCGCGGAGACCGACCTGGACCTGGGCCACTACGAGCGGTTCATCGACGAGAACCTGTCGCAGCTCTCGAACGTGACCACCGGCCGGATCTACCAGGCGGTCATCGCCAAGGAGCGCCGCGGCGACTACCTGGGCGGCACCGTCCAGGTGATCCCGCACATCACGAACGAGATCAAGGAGCGGATCCTCCGCGTCTCGCGTGACGGCGGGGCGGACGTCGTCGTCGTCGAGGTCGGCGGGACGGTCGGCGACATCGAGAGCCTCCCATTCCTCGAGGCGATCCGCCAGATGCGCAAGGACGTGGGCCGGCAGCACGTGCTCTACGTCCACGTCACGCTCCTCCCGGTCCTCGCTGCGACCGGCGAGCCGAAGACGAAGCCCACCCAGCACTCGGTCAAGGAGCTCCGCGGGATCGGGATCCAGCCGGACGTGATCGTCCTCCGGGCCGACCACCCGGTCGCCGAGGAGATCCGCGAGAAGATCGCGCTCTTCACGGACGTCGCCGTCGACGCGGTGATCCCGGCCGTCACCGCGGACACGATCTACGAAGTGCCGCTCCTGTTCGAGGAGTCCGGCCTCGGCGACATCCTCGTGCGCGACCTCGGCCTGGCGGACTCGGCCGCGCCGCCCGACCTGGAGCGCTGGCGCCGGCTGGTGGAGCTGATCAAGCGCCCGAAGCCCAAGCTGGAGGTCGCCCTCGTCGGGAAGTACATCGAGCTCCCGGACGCGTACCTCTCGGTGACCGAGGCGCTCAAGCACGCGGGCTGGGCGAACGGCGTGGACGTGAAGCTCCGCTGGGTCAACTCCGAGGCGCTGTCCGCCGCGAACGTCGACGAGGCGCTCGCCGGCGCTGCCGCGATCCTTGTGCCCGGCGGCTTCGGCCACCGCGGGATCGAGGGCAAGGTCCTCGCTGCCCGGTATGCGCGCGAGCACGTGGTCCCGTATCTCGGCCTCTGCCTCGGGCTGCAGTGCGCGGTGATCGAGTTCGCGCGCGCCGTGACGGGCTCGGACGACGTGAACTCCACCGAGTTCGACATGTTCACCGCGCATCCGGTGATCGACTTCATGCCGGACCAGCGGGATCTCGAGGAGAAGGGCGGGACGATGCGCCTCGGGCTCTACCCGGCTCGCCTGACGCCCGGCTCGAAGGCGCACCAGGTCTACGGCGACGAGGTCGTGTACGAGCGCCACCGCCACCGGTTCGAGGTGAACAACCGCTATCGAGCGCTCCTCGAGGGCGCCGGGATGGTCCTTTCCGGCCAGTCGCCGGATGGAAGGCTCGTCGAGATCGTGGAGCTGCGCGACCATCCCTGGTTCGTCGCCAGCCAGTTCCACCCGGAGTTCAAGAGCCGGCCCGAACGGCCGCACCCGCTCTTCGACGGCTTCGTCGCCACGGCCGTCGCCCTGCGCGACGGCCGTGAGCCTGTCCTCCGGGCCCGGCGCACCGCAGTGCCGCTGGTCGGCACGGGCGACGCTGGGGATTCCGACTGGACGGGCTCGGTCTCGGGAGCAGAAGCACACTGAGCCGCCGGTGGCCGGCAATCGCGTGGGCTCCTTCCACAATCCACGAACCTGTCCGCCCGGAGGCCCATATGAAGCTCTTCCTCGACACCGCCGACATCGACGAGATCCGAACTGCCGTCCGCTGGGGCGTGATCGACGGCGTGACCACGAACCCCAGCCTGTACGCGCGCGTCGGCGGCTCGTACGACGACGTGCTGCGCGAGATCTGCAAGCTGACCTCCGGGCCGGTGAGCGCCGAGGTGATCTCGGACGACGTGGAGGAGATGCTGGCCGAGGGCCGCCACTTCGCGAAGCTCGCCCCCAACATCGTGGTGAAGGTGGCGATGAGCGAGAACGGCCTGGAGGCCATCAGCCGTTTCGCCGAGGAAGGGATCCGGACGAACTGCACGCTGATCTTCTCGGCGAACCAGGGCCTCCTCGCCGCCAAGGCCGGGGCCAGCCTCCTCTCGCCGTTCGTGGGACGCCTCGACGACATCAACGAAGAGGGGATGATCGTCATCCGCGAGCTCGCGGACATCGTCAACCTGCACGAGCTGGAGAGCGAGGTCCTCGCGGCATCCATCCGGCATCCCCGCCACGTGACCGACGCGGCGCTCGCCGGAGCCCACGTCGCGACCGTCCCGTTCAAGGTGCTGCGCCAGATGGTCCACCATCCGCTCACCGACAGCGGGATCGTGCAGTTCAAGGCGGACTGGGCGAAGGCCCGCGCCGAGGCTGCCGCCAGGGGCTGACGCGGCCCGGCAGCAGGCATCGCGGATCGCGATTGACGGGGACGTGCCGTCGCGCGTATGCTCGACTGGTCCCACACGCACCGTCCGCCGCGGCTTGATTCCGCGCCGGTGTGCAGTCCCCCGGTCGTGGTCTGCGACCGCACGTTTCAGGTGACCTTCCTCCCATGCCCTCCAACGCTCCCGATCCGCGCATCCGGAACCGCCGTCCGCGACGGCGCCCACAGGGCCAGCGCCCCGCCGGCATGCCGGACTACGAGGAGCTGAACGGCACCGCCGACAGCCCCGAGATCGGCGCGGCCGAGCTGCGCGAGATGAGCCCGGCCGAGCTCCGCGCCACGGCCGCGGAGTTCGACGTCGAGACCGTCGCCGCCGACCGCCGCGACGACCTGGTGGACCGGATCCTCCAGCGCCAGTCGGAACGCCTCGGGCAGGACTACGGCACGGGCATCCTCGACGTCGTCGACGAGGGCTACGGCTTCCTCCGTCGCCACGGCCTCATGCCCGGGCCGGAGGACGTGTACGTCAGCTCCAGCCAGGTCCGCCGCTTCGGGTTGCGCATCGGCGACCGCGTCAACGGCACGGTGCGAGCCCCGCGCGAGGGCGAGAAGTACTGGGGCCTGCTCCGCGTCGACACGGTCAACGGCGTCGACCCGGACACCGCCCGCCGCCGCCCGCACTTCGGCGACCTCACCCCGATCCACCCGATCGACCTGCTCAACCTCGAGTCGGACCCGAAGAACCTCTCCCAGCGCCTCGTGAACCTCGTCAACCCGATCGGCAAGGGGCAGCGCGCCCTGATCGTCAGCCCGCCGAAGGCCGGCAAGACGATGCTGCTCAAGAACATCGCCAACGGGATCAGCGAGAACTATCCCGAGGTCCTCCTCATGGTCGCGCTCATCGGCGAGCGACCGGAGGAGGTCACCGACATGCGGCGCTCCGTCAAGGGCGAGGTCATCTCCTCCACCTTCGACGAGCCGACGGAGAACCACACGCACGTTGCGGAGATGGCGCTCGAGATCGCCAAGCGCCAGGTGGAGACGGGCCGGGACGTCGTCATCCTGCTGGATTCCATCACCCGCCTCGCCCGGGCCTACAACCTGGCGCTTCCTCCATCCGGGCGCACGCTCTCCGGCGGCATCGACCCGATCGCCCTCTATCCGCCGAAGCGCTTCTTCGGTGCCGCGCGGAAGATCGAGGAAGGCGGCTCGCTCACGATCATCGGCACCTGCCTGGTCGACACGGGCTCGCGGATGGATGACGTCATCTACGAGGAGTTCAAGGGGACCGGCAACTCGGAGCTGATCCTGGACCGCAAGCTCGCCGAGAAGCGGATCTTCCCCGCCATCGACGTGCAGCGCTCCGGGACCCGCCGCGAGGAGCTGCTCCTCGAGGAGCCCACCCTGCGGATGGTCTGGACGATGCGCCGGATGCTCTCCGCGGTGGGCACGAACGAGGGGATCGAGCTCCTGCTGAACCGGCTGGCGAAGACCGACACGAACGCCCAGTTCCTCGCGACCCTCCAGCGGAGCGCCGAGGCCAGCGCGTAGCCGTCGACCGCGTCGGCAGGTGTCCCGGCGTTGCGCGGGGGCGCCGGGAACGTTGCAGCCTTGCGGCGCGTCTGCTAGGGTTCCGCCCGTCAGGTCAATACCCGGTCCAGAGGGGGAGACGGGTCAGCCGCGCGCACTGGAGAACCCCAAGCTCCATACCGCGACCACGGACGGCAGTGCCGTGCGGGACGTCTCGCCCGCCAACACGTGCCGCCGCCCGTCGATCAGGAGACCGTATTGCTGAAGGCAACGGTCGCCGTGCGCCGCGCGATCGCGCGGCTGCGCCGCGACACGACCGACCCGGAACCCCGGGAACAGAACCACCGTCGACTCGGCCTCGGGCTCGCCCGCCGCGCCGACACAGCGCTCCGCACCGCGCTGCGCCGCTCCGCGGCCGCGGGTTCCGGTAGCGCAGCATCCTCGCATGACCGCCTGCAGGCCCGGCCCCCCAGCTCCCGGCTCGTGCGCCTCTTGCAGCTCCTGCGCCTCGCCTCGCCGGAGCGTGCGGTCCCGATCCTCGTCGCGGTCTTCCTCCTCGTCGCCTCGCTGACGGCCGCGCCCGGCCTGGTCGGCGCGGCGACCGGCGCCACCTCGTCGATCGGCACTGCGCCACGCCTCGTCGTCGGTGGTGCCGGCGGCCCCAACGATGGCCAGGTGGGACCCATCGACACGCCCTCCGGCGCGAACGACGGCAGCGGACCGACTGGCGGGACCGGCAGCGTCAACGGCGTCGGCGTCGACCCGGGCGTGACGGGCGTCGCCTCGGATCCCGCGACGGCCGTGGACCCGGGCGTCGCGAGCACCGGTGCAGGCGTCGCGAGCACCGGTGCAGGGGCAGCCGCAAGCGTGGGCGTGGCCGGCCAGTTCCTGGAGGATGGCACGCTCCTCAAGCCGGTCGTCGTCGACACGACGGTGGTGGACGGCCGGACCCAGCTGCGAACCTACACCGTCCGTTCCGGCGACACCCTGACCGGGATCGCCAGCAGGACGGGCGTCTCGATGATGACGATCTGGTGGGCCAACAAGCTCACCGCCAAGGACCAGCTCAAGGTCGGCCAGCAGCTCGTGATCCCGCCGGTGGACGGCATCGTCGTCACCGTCGGCCCGAACGACACCCTTGCCTCGGTGGCCGCGGCCCACGGCGTCGATCCCAAGGAGATCGTCGCCACCAACCAGCTCACCGACACGACGCTGGTCATCGGCCAGGTCCTGATCCTCCCCGGTGCCCACGGTGCCGCGATCCCGACGCCGAAGCCCGTTGCGCCCACGCTCAGCCGCGCCACCAGCCGGACCTCTTCCGGCGGGGCGACGGTCGCTCCTCTCAGCGACTACAGCGGTGGCAGGTTCGCCTGGCCGGTCCCGGCCGGGTTCATCAGCCAGTACTTCAGCTACGGACATCCCGCCATCGACATCGCGGCCGACTGGGGATCGCCGATCGACGCCGCGGCGGCCGGCGTGGTGACGTTCGCCGGCTGGCGCGACAACGGCGGTGGCTACCAGGTCTGGATCTCGCACGGCAGCGGGCTCTACACGACCTACAACCACATGTCGTCGGTCGCCGTCGCCGCCGGGACCTCGGTCGGGCGCGGTACGTTCATCGGGCGTGTCGGTGCGACCGGCAGCGCCACCGGCCCGCACTGCCACTTCGAAGTCTGGATCGGCCCGATCTGGGACGGCGGCGTCCGGGTCAACCCGCTGGCCTACTTCTGACGCCCGTCGCCGGCTCCGGCCGCGACGCGTGCGACAATCGGCAGCCATGTTCCTTGACCGCGTAACAATCTGGGTTCGCGCCGGCGACGGCGGCGACGGTGCGGCCACGTTTCGTCGCGAGGCACACGTCCCGATGGGCGGCCCGGACGGCGGCGACGGTGGTCGGGGCGGTTCCATCCTGCTGCGGGTCGACCCGGGCCTGACGACGCTCCGCGACTTCCGGTTCACGCACCACTTCCGCGCGGAGCCCGGTGGACGCGGCCTGGGCGCGAAGCGGCACGGCAAATCCGGCGGCGACCTCGTGATCGCCGTGCCGCCCGGCACGGGCGTCCTCGACGAGGCAACAGGCGCCCTGCTCGCCGACCTGGTGGCAACCGGGCAAGTGGTCACGATCGCATCAGGCGGCCGCGGTGGCCTGGGGAACGTCCACTTCGCGACCTCCACCCATCGCGCCCCGCAGCACGCCCAGAAGGGCGAGCCGGGCGAGGAGCGCGAGCTGCGTCTCGAGCTTCGATTGATCGCCGAGGTGGGCCTGGTCGGCCTTCCCAACGCGGGCAAGTCGACGCTCCTCGGCGCCCTCACCGCGGCGCGGCCGAAGATCGCGGCCTATCCGTTCACGACCCTCGAGCCGAACCTGGGCGTCATGGACCTCGGAGACGCCGCAGATCGGCGCCCCACGATCGCGGACGTGCCCGGCCTCATCGAGGGCGCGTCGTCGGGCGCGGGCCTGGGCCACGCGTTCCTGCGCCACGTCGAGCGCACCCGGGTGCTGGTCCACGTGGTGGACGGCGCGGCCCGGGATCCCGGCTGGGACCACGACGTCATCCGCGAGGAGCTTCGCCTCCACGACCCGCGGCTCCTCGAGAAGCCGCTCGTCGTGGTCTTCAACAAGATGGACCTGGAGACCGCCCGCGAGGCCTGGCCGACGTTCGAGGCCGCCCGTCGCAGCGAGGGCCTGAACGTTCTGGCGGTGAGCGCCGACAGCGGCGACGGCCTCGGCCGCCTGCGGGCCGTCATCGGCGAGCTGCTGCCCGACAGTGGAGGCCCGGCCGACGTTCCCGAGCCGTTCGGAGTGGTCGTCCACCGGCTCGACGCCGCGGGCGACGGGTTCACGATGGAACGGGAGGGCGAGGCGCATCGAGTCCGCGGCAAGCGGATCGAGCGGATCGCCGCCCAGACCAACTTCGACGTCGAGGAGTCGGCCGAGCGCTTCCAGCGCGCGCTTGACCGCCTGGGGATCGACGGCGCGCTCCGGAAGGCCGGCATCCAGCCCGGCGACGTCGTCCGGATCGGCGCAATTGAGTTCGAGTGGGGGCCGGACGCCTGGGAACGCGGCGCAGGGTGATCGCGACCGTCGGCCGCGTCGGGATCCTCGGCGGGACGTTCGACCCGGTGCACCTCGGGCACCTGGCGCTCGCGGAGGAGGTCCGCGAGGCGCTCCGTCTCGCTCGCGTCCTGTTCGTGCCGGCCGGCGATCCGTGGCAGAAGGCCGGCACCGGCGTGACGCCCGGCACCGTCAGGCTGGCGATCGTGGAAGCCGCCATCGCCGACAACCCGGGGTTCGCCGCCAGCCGCATCGAGATCGACCGGCCGGGCCCGACTTATACCGCCGAGACCCTGGCCGCGATCGCGGGCGCCGAGCGCGCCGGCGGCCGCGACCCCGACCTCTGGTTCATCCTCTCCGCGGAGGCGCTTGCCGGCCTGCCCACGTGGCGCGACCCGGAGCGGGTCCTGTCGCTGGCTCGCCTGGCGGTCGTGCCGCGGGCCGGGGATGGCGAGGATCTGGCCGCGGCCGCGGCGCGCTTCGCCGCCGACTTCCCCGGGCAGGGCGACCGGGCGGTCTTCCTGGCCGGCCCGCGCCTCGCGATCTCGGGCAGCCTGATCCGGGCTCGAGTGGCGGCCGGCCGATCCATCCGCTACCTGGTCCCCGACGCGGTCGCGGCGGCGATCAGGGAGTACGCTCTCTACGAGCCCACCGCCGCCCCGGCGTCACCCGAACCCTAGAGGAGGCCGATGGCCACCAAGCCCCGCGATCCCGACACCACGCTCCAGGACGACGCCGACGCTGAGGTCCCCGCGCCCGCCAGGGCACCGGCACCGGCAGCGCACCGCCCCGGCCTGCCCGCGCGCACGACGCCGCCGCCGGCGAGCGAGCGCCCGCCGCTCGAGGTGGCTCGTCGCGTGGTGGAGCTGGCCGAGGACAAGAAGGCCGCCGACATCGTGCTCCTCGAGATCGCGCCGTTCACCACCGTCGCTGACTACCTCGTGATCTGCTCCGGTGGCTCCGAACGCCAGCTCGACGCGATCGCGGACGCGGTCGTCGAGGGCCTGAAGCACGAGGGCCTGCCGATCATCGGCCGCGAGGGCGAGCCGGCCTCGCACTGGGTCCTCATCGATGCGGGCGCCGTGATCGTCCACGTGTTCGCGCCGCCTGAGCGCGAGTTCTACGCCCTCGAGAAGCTCTGGGCGGACGCCAGGACGGTCATCTCCGTCCAGTGACGGGCACGGCCATCCCCCTTGGGTACCCGCGCGAGTGCAGACGAGGTACCCCCGGGGACGGTACCTGCGGGCCATGTCGGTGGCGATCCGGCGATCGCAGAATGGCCGGGAAGGCAGCCGCACATGCGCTCTGCCGCCAGGTCCGAGGTTCGATCATCCAATGGCCAGCCTGCACGACCGCTGCCCCGAGTGCACTCGCCGCCTCGTGACGTCGCGGTTCGACGCGACGTTCAGGCTGCCTGATCGCACCGAGCGACTCTGCTTCGGGATTCCCGGCGGGCTCTGCGAGGATTGCCACCAGCTCTACATCGACCCTGAGCTGATCGAGCTGCTCGACCTCGGCGACGGACGCTGCGTCTTCGCGATCGAGAGCGACCTCGTCCTCCAGGAGCAGGTCTGGTCCAGCGCGGACTGACGCCGCGCGTGCGCGCACTTGGCGGGCGTGCCCGGGGCGCCAGCTCCCTCAGCGGGCGACGTGCTCCGCGATCCAGAGCAGGAATGCCAGGCGCCGGCGGCGCGCATCGGCCGCCGCCTCGCCCTTGAGCGTCGCGTCCAGGTCCAGCAGGCCGTCGAGCGCGGCGTCGAGCTCGTCCGGGCGCCAGCCGTGCGCCTGCTCCCAGAGCTTGCGGGCGGGGTACTCCTTCAGCTTCATCACCCGCGCCGCCTCCTGGACCGATTCGCCGCGGAGCTGTGCGTCGAGGACCGAGATCAGGTCGCGGACGCGCCGGTGGAGGACGCTGAGCACGAGCGGTTCGGGTGAGGCGTCCAGGACTCGATCCAGCAGTTCCGCCGCCTCGCGGGTGCGCCGCGATCCGACGGCGTCGAGCAGCGCCCAGGTGGAGCCCGGGATGGCGTCCGCGACGAGCGCCTCCACGTCCTCGCGTCGGATCGGGGCATCGAGCCGGTAGAGGGCCAGCTTCTCGAGCTCGCCGACGGCAAGCTGGCCCTGTCGGCGCCGGTCGACGTCGCCCTCGCGGACGAACCCCCCGACTCGCCGGGCCAGCAGCTCGGCCGCGGCAGGCTCGATGGCGATCCGCCGTTCGACGGCCCGCTCCGCGATCCAGCGCGCCATCGCGCCCTCCTTCGGCGCCACCAGCTGGCGAACCGTCCCGCCCATGGCCGCCACGGCCGACGCCAGCTCCTCGAGGCTCTTCGCGCGACGCGCGGACCCCTCGCTCGGCTCCAGGAAGACGAGCGCGTTGCCGGGCGCGACCGCGCCGAGCGTCGCGGTCAGCGCGTCGCGGTCAGCCCGTGCGCGCAGGAGCGGCGACGGATCCTCGACCACGACGAGCGCCCCGCCGCCGAAGAGCGTGGCGGTCGCGACCCGCTCGGCGATCTCGGCCACCCGGGTCGTCGCGCCGGACATGCGCCACGGCGCGAGGGGCGGGCCGCCGGCCGCCGCGTCGTGGCCGAGGGCTGTGGCGGCGGCTTCCAGGCCATACCCGTCGTCGCCCCAGAAGTAGCCGAGCGGCGCGCGCTCCGCCGGGCTCACTCCGCCGCCCGTGCCGCAGCGAACGCACGAGCGGTCCAGGGGAGCCGGCGAACCGCGTCAGGCTGGACACCGGCGAGGGCACACGCCATCGCCTCCACGCGCTCGGCGCGACGCAGCACATTGGCTGCCTGGGCGCCGCTCCACCCGTGCCAGCCCGCGCTTTCCGGGTAGCGGCGCTTCCAGTCGGCGAACCGGCCCGCCATCGACACCAGGCGCTGGCCGGCCCGCTTGTCGGCGTACGCCACGAGGATCTCCTCGGCGGACGCCCGGTCGAGCCACGCGTCCGTGTCTGCTGCGGCGAGGCGCGTCACCGGGTGTCCGGCAGCCGCGGCCGCGAGCTCCCCGTGACCGCGCGCCGTCAACCATGCCGCGGTGCCCGCCCCGTGCCGAAGCGCCCGGACCGGGTCGCCGGCCGGGAGGACCTTGTCGACGTCGTGCAGGAGGGCCGCGGCCTCCACGACCGCACGGTTCACGGGATGCCCGGCCGCGACCGCGCGGAAGGCGAGCCAGGCCGCAACCTCGGCGACCGCCCGGACGTGGCGGAGATGCCACGCCGGCGGCCGCAGCGATAGGAGCAGGGTGGCGGCGTCGACGCGCCCCGGAACGGACATCGGCTCGATCATACGGGACCACGCCGCCGGTCTCCGCCGGGCCCGGCGTTCGCGTCCCACCCGGGGCGGTCGTCACGGCGGACGGCCGGGCGGACGGCCGGGCTCCCTGGCCATCCGCCCTCGAGCCGCCGGCTGCCGGGTCCCCACCCCGGGCGACGCGGACCGTGAGCAGGCGCCCGTCCAGCGCCGCGTCGAGGGTCCCCGACAGGTCCGTTCGATACGTCGCGACGCCGTGGGCCGCCAGCCGGGCGAGCGTGGCGGGCGCGGGGTGGCCGAACGTGTTCTTCGCCCCGACGGAGATGAGCGCCACGGCCGGGCTCGTCGCCCCGAGCAGCGCGTCCGTCGTCGCTGTCCGGCTGCCGTGATGGGCCACCTTGAGCAGGTCGACGTGGGGGAGCCCGCGCGCGACCAGGATCGGGTCGATGCCCTCCTCCGCATCGCCGGCGAGCAGGAACCGCTGGCCGCCATACGTGCCGAGGAGGACGATCGAGACGTTGTTGATGCCCGTCCCAGTGTCGGGCGGAGCGCGCGGAACCGCCGTCCGGTCCGGCCAGAGCACGCGGAACGAGACGTCGTCGAGCGTGAACCGGTCGCCCGCCGAAAGCAGCTCGCTGCGCAGGCTCCTCCGTGCCAGCGCGGCCAGGAGCGCCGCGTAGCCGGGACCGGGACCCGTCATCCCCGGCTCCACGAGCCGTCCGACCCGGTATCGCTCGACCAGCAGCGGGAGACCGGCGACGTGGTCTTCGTGCGGGTGCGTGAGCACGACGAGGTCGATCCGGCGGTCCCACGGCGGGATCCTCGCGTCGAGGGCCACGAGGAGCCGATCCGGGTCCGGTCCGCCGTCCACGAGCAACCGGCCACCCCCCGGGGTCTCGACAAGGATCGCGTCGCCCTGGCCGACGTCGAGCGCGACGACGTGGACGCGGCCGTCCGGGCGAGCCGCCGCCGCCACGGCCACCGTGGCGACGGCGAGCGCCAGGATGATCGCAAGGGTCCGGACTGCACGGTCCGAGCGCAGTGGAGGCCGGCCGGTGCGGCCCGGCCGCGCCGCGGCCGGGCCGCCTGCTCGGGGACCCGGTCGTCGCGGAGAGCCGGACCACCGGCGCACCCCGGGCAGCCACGGCCGGAGGACTCCGGCGATGCGCCGCCGGCCGGCGGCGACCACGAGCAAAGCCGCGGCCACCCCGCCGAGCGCCGCGCCTGCCGGAGGCGCGAGGGTGACGCCAGCGAACGGGAGATCTGCGGCCGTCTGCACGATCGCGACGAGCAGGCCGACGACGATGGCGCCCGGCAGGCCGAGCAGCGTTGCCACGAGGGCAGGGGCGCCGGCGCCTGCGAGAAGGCCGCCGATCATCGCGAGCGTCCCGGTGGCCATCGCCAGCGGCACCAGCGGCACGACGACCAGGTTGAGGACCGGTGACAGCGGGGCGAGCCGGCCGAACGAGAGGAGGACGATCGGGAGGGTCGCTGCCTGCGCTGCGAGCGAGACCGCCAGCCCCTCGACGATGAACCCCGGCAGGAGGCGCAGCCCTGCCCGGAGGCGGGACGCGAGCGGGCTGCCCCAGGCCAGGAGCCCCGCGGTCGCGGCCGCCGAGAGCTGGAACCCGGCGTCGGCGACGGTCGCGGGGCCTGCCACGAGGAGGAGCACGACGGCCCACGCGAGTGCCCGCGCGGCCGTTCCCGGGCGGCCGGTTTCGCGTGCCAGCAGCGCAACGCCCGCCATCACTGCCGCCCGCAGCACCGACGGCGAGGCGCCCGCGAGGATCGTGTAGACCGCGATCGCCGCAACGGTCGCCCCGGCTCGCCGCCGCCGCGGCCACGTCCCGAGAAGTGCCGCCACCAGCCCCGCGACCAGGGCGATGTTCCAGCCAGAGATGGCCACCACGTGCGACAGCCCGGTGGTCGTGAAGTCCGCCGCGAGCTGGCGATCGACTCGCTCCCGCAGCCCGATCAGGATCCCGGCCGCAAGGCCGGCGGCGGGCTCGGGGAGTGCGCGCGCCAGGGCATCTCCCGCCGCCGCGCGGATGCCCTGCACGACCCGGTCCGCGTCGGCCGGGGCCGCCAGCGGCTCAAGCGAGCGCGTCACAAGCGTCGCGGCCACGCCGATCCGCTCAAGGTAGGTGCCATACGGCCCATCGGGCGGCGCATGGAGCGGCCCCCGGGCCGAGACGAGATCGCCGACCCGGACCGGTGGGTAACGGGGGGCCGTGATGTCGATCCGCAAACCGGCACCCTCGTCCAGGCCGCCGACGAATCGCTGCGAGCCATCGAGGGGCGCAGCGGTGGACACGACGCGGACCGCCCAGGGGCCGTCACCGACCGGCATCCCGATCGGCCCGGCCGGGACCGCGGACAGGTCCCCTCCCAGGGCCACCCGGGCCAGCACGACCGCGATCCCCATTCCCATCGCGGCGGCGGTCCGGGCCGTGGTCCGCCCGCCCAGCAGCCACAGTCCGACCGCGGCCACCGCGGCGAGGCCGGCGGCCACCGGGACCAGGACGATGAGGCGGGCGTCCGTGGCCAGCAGCGCGGCCGCGATCGCTCCCAGCGCGAGGGCCGTCGTCCGCGTCACCGCCCGCCAACCGTCACGAGGCCCGCCAGCTTCGCGAAGGTGGACGCCCCGACGAGCTTCCGCGTCTGCAGCTCGGCAACCGCGGAGAACGCTTGTCCCTCCCGGCTCGCGATGATCTTGGCGGCCGTCACCGGGCCGATTCCCGGCAGCGTGTCGAGCTCCGCCGCGGTGGCCGTGTTGAGGTCCACCGAGCCGCCCGACCCGCCGCCGCTTCCCGATCCACCGCCGCCCGTGCCCGGGGCGCCCGTCGCATGCGCGGTCGCGTCGTCGCGCGACGGCACGCGCACCTGGATGCCGTCGGCGAGCGGTGCTGCGAGGTTCAGCGCCTGCGCCGCGAGCGCGTCAACCCGCGGCCCGAATCCCCCGGCCGCGGTGATTGCGTCGGCCACCCGCGACCCGGCCGAGAGGTGGTAGATGCCCGGATGAAGCACGGCCCCGGCCACGTCGACGACCAGGCCCTGCCCGGCCGCGAGCGCGGCGTCCGGGGAGACCGTCCCGGCCGCCGCCCCCGTTGCGGCCAGGCTCCCGTCGAGGGTCAGGGTTCCCTCACGGGGACCGGCAACGACCAGGACCGCGGCAACGGCCGCGGCGAGAAGCACGCCGATCCCGAGAGCCGCACGAGCGACGGTGCGGCGACGATCGGGCCGCGGGACTCCCGGGGGCCCGACCTGCGATGCTGGGGCCGCCCCGGCATCCTCCGGCACCTCCAGGACACGCCACGCAAGGTCTCGTTCCACGTGCAGCTCCCCGGCGGGACTGCGGCGGCGGGGTCGTGGCGGCCGTCCGGTTCCGACGGCGGCGGGCAGGCGCGGGCAGGTTCGGCGCTCCAGGCGAGGCGCGACACTCCCCGCTCGATCGCGAAACGCCCTGCGCGCTGGGGGCACAACCGGCGCGCAGGGCGTTGATCCGAAGGCTAGCAGCGACCGCTTATCCGCGACTTATCGGGGCGGTCGTCCCTGCACATCTGCTCGGAGGATGGCAGCCGCTCCGGGGCCGACCACGCGACCGGTCCTCGCGATGGTCAGGCGGGAACTCGCTCCCACGCCACCCAGCGCGAACCGTCCCACCAGCGGTGCCACGTCGCGCCGTCCGTGCCACGGGCGATGACCGACAGGCGATCCGGGCCCCACGATGCGGCAGCCGGCACGGACGATGGCTCCAGCGACCCGCCGAGCGACTCCCACGCATGCCAGCTGGTGCCGTCCCAGTAGCGGCCCCAGAGCGCCCCGTCCGGGAAGATCGCGAATACCTCGATCTCGTCGGGCGCCCACGTCACGACCGCCGGCGCGGAAGCGCACGTACCGCCGAGGTCCTCCTCGTCGGTCCAGCGCCCGGCGATCTCCGCTCGGTGCCGCAGCGTCCCGTCGTCGGCGACCCGGAAGAGGTCGATCCGGCCGGGCCCCCAGGAGCAGGCGGCGATCCCGCGCCCGGCTGTTGACGGCCCGCTCACGCCGGCTTCTCGAGCAGCGGCTTGACCTCGGTCACCAAGCGGGTCATCGATTCCTCGTCGTAGTCGGCCGGGAAGCCAGCGACCAAGTGACGGTAGCCGAGCTCGACGTACGGTGCCAGCATCTCGGCGACGTCCTCCGGCGTCCCGACGGGCTGGTTCTCCCACGACCGCGCGACCCTGTTCCGTTCGAACATGGCCCGGAAGACCCGTTCTGCCTCGGCACGGTCGTCGCGGATGACGACCACGCCGGTGCCGGTCGTGCGCTCGATCTCGGACGGGTCGCGGCCCACGGCCGCGCAGTGCTCCAGGAGGATCGCCTCCTTGCGCCGGACCGCCTCGATGCCACCGCCGACGTTGTTCATGTCGGCGTGCTTCGCGACCAGCTTGAGTGTGACCTTCTCGCCCCCGCCGCCCACACAGATCGGGAGATGTGGCTGGATGGGACGCGGATCGTTGCGCACGTGCGAGGCACGGTAGCGCGACCCGGGAGCCGCCGACGGCTCCGTCCCGTCGAGCATGCCGCGCATGATGGGGAGCGCCTCGCCGAGCCAACGGAGCCGCTCCGGCGCGCCCGACCCGAACTCGAAGCCGAAGTCGTCGGCCTCGCCCTGGAACCAGGCGGCGCCGATGCCGAGGATCGCGCGGCCGTTGCTGATGTGATCGAGGGTGGCGGCCATCTTCGCGACGAGGCTCGGTTCACGGTACGGGTTCGCACCGACCATCAGCCCGATCCGCACCCGGCTGGTCGCCTGCGCCCAGGCCGCGTTCGTCAGCCAGCCCTCGAAGAACGGCCCGCGAGGCTCGCCCACGATCGGGTAGAGGTGGTCCCAGCACCAGAGCGTGTCGTAGCCCAGGCGGTCGGCCCGGATGCCGGCGTCGAGCAGCGCTGCCCATTCCGTGTGCTGGTTCCAGCAGAGCGCGCCGAGCCTGACCGTGCCCATGTGAAGGACCTCCGCGGACGATGTGAGACCAGCGACCCCGCGATGATCCCACCACACGCCGGATGACGCGCCGCGCGTCTCTCGGTCGACGCGGCCCGCCCGAACGCGGCCGGGAGGCACTCCCCGCATGGGTCGGTCGGCCCTGCCGGGCGGCGCACGAAACATGGCACGCTTGCCGACGACCATCAACAGACCGCGGCCGCGCCACATCCGAACAACCGCACCCACAACGCCGCCCGAACTGTCCCAAGGAGCCGCCCCGTGCTCGAGTCTGCCACTCCCGCCCCAGCGTCCGAACCTCGCGCGCCCGGCGCCGCGGATCGGGCCCCGCACGGCGGGATGCTCATCGGGGACCGCTCCAGTGACGTCCTGGGCTACGGGCACAACCCGCTGGATTCGTTCTTCGCGCCGGCCAGCGTCGCGGTCATCGGGGCCACGGAGAAGGAGGGGAGCGTCGGTCGGACCGTCTTCTGGAACCTGATCAGCAGCCCGTTCGGGGGCACGGTCTACCCCGTCAACCAGAAGCGCACCAGCATCCTGGGCGTCCGCGCCTACCCGAACCTCGCGGCGCTGCCCGAGGTTCCGGAGCTCGCCGTCATCGCGACGCCGGCCACGACCATTCCCGCGACCGTCGAGGAGTGTGCCGCGGCAGGCGTGAAGGCCGTGGTCATCATCTCCGCCGGGTTCAAGGAGGTTGGCCCGGAGGGCGCGGAGCTGGAGCGCCAGATCCTCGAGACGGCCCGGGCCAACGGCATGCGGATCGTGGGGCCGAACTGCCTGGGCGTGATGCGCCCCCCGACCGGCCTGAACGCCACGTTCGCGGCCGGTATCTCCACCCCGGGAACGGTCGGGTTCGTCAGCCAGAGCGGCGCGCTCCTGACGGCGGTCCTGGACTGGAGCATCCGCGAGAAGGTCGGGTTCAGCGCGGTCGTCTCGCTCGGCTCGATGCTCGACGTGGGCTGGGGCGACGTCATCACCTACCTGGGCAACGACCCTGCCACCCAGAGCATCGTCGTCTACATGGAGACGATCGGGGACGCGCGCGCCTTCCTGTCGGCCGCTCGCGAGGTTGCCCTCACGAAGCCGATCATCGTGATCAAGCCTGGTCGAACCGCCGAGGCCGCCAAGGCCGCCGCGTCGCACACCGGCTCGCTCACCGGCTCCGACGAGGTTCTCGCCGCCGCCTTCCGGCGCGTCGGCGTGCTCCGTGTCGACGCCATCGCCGACCTCTTCAACGCCGCCGAGGTCCTCGCCAAGCAGCCGCGTCCCAGGGGCCGCCGCCTGACCATCCTCACCAACGCGGGCGGCCCGGGTGTCCTTGCCACCGACGCCCTCATCACCGGGGGCGGCGCGCTCAGCGAGATCTCGCCGGCCACGATGGAGGAGCTCAACGCGTTCCTGCCCGGGCCGTGGAGCCACAACAACCCCATCGACATCATCGGCGACGCCGCCCCGGAGCGGTACGCGAAGGCGCTGGAGATCGCGGCGCGCGATCCGGGGAGCGACGGGCTCCTGGTCATCCTCACGCCGCAGGCGATGACGGACCCGACCGCCACGGCGCGGGAGCTGGTCCGGTTCGCCAGGATCGAGGGCAAGCCGGTCCTCGCCAGCTGGATGGGCGGCTCGGACGTCGCCGAGGGCGCCGCGATCCTCCGCGAGGCGGGGATCCCGACGTTCTCCTACCCGGACGAAGCCGTGAAGATCTTCAACGACACGTGGCGCTTCGCGAGCCACCTGCGCCAGATCTACGAGACACCGACGCTCCCCTCGGACGAGGAGCGCCCGGTGGACCGGGCCCGGGCCCGGTCCCTCATCGAGGCCGCCCGCGCCGAGGGCCGGACGCTCCTGACCGAGGACGAGTCGAAGCACCTCCTTGCGGCCTACGGCATCCCGATCACCGAGACGGTCGTCGCGCCGACGCCGGACCAGGCGGTTGCCGCCGCGGACCGGATCGGCTACCCGGTGGTCGTGAAGCTCTATTCGCACACGATCAGCCACAAGACCGACGTCGGCGGCGTCCAGCTGAACCTGAAGGACGCGGCGGCCGTCCGCCACGCGTACGAATCCATCCGGGCGTCGGTCACCGAGAAGAAGGGCGCCCAGCACTTCGAGGGCGTGACCGTCCAGCCGATGGTCAACTGGACCGGCTACGAGCTGATCCTGGGCTCGTCGATCGACCCGCAGTTCGGCCCGGTGCTCCTCTTCGGGATGGGAGGCCAGCTCGTCGAGCTCTTCAAGGATCGCGCGCTTGGGCTGCCTCCGCTCAACACGACGCTTGCCCGGCGGATGATGGAGCAGACGAAGGTCTACACGGCGCTCGGCGGCATCCGCGGGCGCCGCGGCGTGGACATCGAGGCGCTGGAGCAGCTGCTGGTCCGGTTCAGCCAGCTCGTCGTGGAGCAGCGCTGGATCAGCGAGATCGACATCAACCCGCTCCTTGCCTCGCCGGAACGGCTGATCGCGCTCGACGCACGGGTCGTCCTCCACGACCAGTCCGTCACGGTGGACCAGCTGCCGAGGCTCGCCATCCGCCCGTACCCGCGCAAGTACGCGGGCACGTGCACGTGCAAGAACGGCGAGGTGCTGCGGGTCCGGCCCATCCGGCCGGAGGACGAGCCGCTCGTCGTCGAGTTTCACCGGACTCTGTCCGAGGAGACGGTCTTCCAGCGCTATCTCGCCCACCTGGGCCTCGACGAGCGGACGGCCCACGAGCGGCTCATCCGGATCTGCTTCGTCGACTACCACCGCGAGATGGCCCTGGTCGCCGAGCGCGACGACCCCGCCACCGGCCAGCCGGCGATCGTCGGCATCGGCCGCCTGAGCCGCGTCTTCGGGACGGAGGACGCGGAGTTCGCCATCCTCGTCACGGACGCGTGGCAGGGCCGGGGCATCGGGACAGAGCTCCTCCGGCGGCTGGTGGAGATCGCGCGCGCCGAGGGAGTGGCCGTCATCGGGGCCCAGATGCGGGCGGAGAACGCCGGGATGCGGAAGGCCGCCGAGCGGCTCGGCTTCACGATCACGGCCGGGTCGACCGACGACGTCGTCCGGGCGGAGCTGCAGCTCTAGGAAGCCCGGCTCGCCGGCGGCCGGCCGGCCCGGGGCCTACCCCCGGACGACGATGTTCACGAGGCGGCCGCCGCCGGCGTGGACGACGCGGTCCGGTGTCCTGCCCGCCAGGGCGGCAACGACCTTCGGGCGGGCGAGGACGAGCGCCTCGACCTCGGCTTCGGCGAGGCCCACCGCGATCTCCACCCGGTCGCGGACCTTGCCGTTGACCGAGATGGGCAGCTCGCGTGTCTCGACCGCCGCCGCGGCCGCGTCCAAGGCCGGCCAGCGCTCGGCGTGGATCGATCGCCACGCCTCTCTTCGCGCGGCGAGCAGGCGCGCCCAGAGCTCCTCGGCCACGTGGGGCGCGGCCGGCGCCAGCATGAGCAGGAAGAGCGCGATCGCCTCGTCCCAGGCCGCGCTGCCCGCGACCTCCGTTCCCCGGTAGCGGAACAGGAAGTTGGCCAGCTCCATCAGCTTCGCGACCAGCGTGTTGAAGCGGAACGCTTCGTAGTCGGCCGTGACGGCGGCGAGCGTGCGGTGCGCCGCCCCGCGGATCGCGCGCTCGGCCGTGGCCGCGACCTCCCCGGCCGGCAGCGAGCCGGAGGTCGGATCTCCGGGCTCCGTCCCATGCGGGTCCAACGCCAGGGTCCATGCCCGCCCGATGAACCGGGCAACGCCGCCGATCCCGGACGGGCTCCACGGTCCGCCCTGGTCCCACGGTCCCATGAACATGAGGAACAGCCGGACGGTGTCGGCGCCGTACTGCGCGACGAGCTCGTCGGGGTCCTGGACGTTGCCGCGCGACTTGCTCATCCGCTCGCCGTCGGCGCCCAGCACCTGGCCCTGGTTGAAGAGCCGCAGGAACGGCTCGCGCTCCGAGACGAGGCCGCAGTCGGCCATCGCCTTCGTGAAGAAGCGGCTGTAGAGCAGGTGCATGACCGCGTGCTCAGCGCCGCCCGTGTACTGGCTCACGGGCGTCCAGCGATCCACCAGGGCGCGATCCACGGGCCCGCCCTCGAAGTGCGGCGAGAGGTAGCGGAACCAGTACCACGACGAGTCCATGAAGGTGTCCATCGTGTCCGTCTCGCGCTGGGCCGGGCCACCGCAGCGAGGGCACGGCGTGTTCAGAAAGGCGGCATCCCGGCGCAGCGGGTTGTCGCCGCTGCCCTGGTAGTCGACGGTCTCGGGCAGGCGGACGGGCAGGTCGGCGTCCGGAACGGGCACGATCCCGTCCGTCGGGCAGTAGACCACCGGGATCGGCGTTCCCCAGTAGCGCTGCCGGCTGACCAGCCAGTCGCGGATCCGGTAGGTGACGGCGAACTCGGCCTTCCCCTCCGACTTCAGTGACTCGACGATCGCCCGGAACGCCTCCGGGGCCGGCAGGCCGTCGAACCGGGCGGAGTTGACGAGGACGTCGGTGGCGGCCTTGCTGACGTAGGCGCCGCGGAGCTCGCCGCCGGGCCCACCCGCCGCTTCCGGGCGGATCACCTCCACGATCGGCAGCCCGAACTTGCCGGCGAACGCGAAGTCGCGCGCGTCGTGGGCGGGAACGGCCATGATCGCGCCGGTCCCGTAGCCGGCCAGCACGTAGTCCGCGATCCAGATCGGGATCCGCGCACCGTTGACCGGGTTGACCGCGTCCGCGCCAAGCGGGACGCCGGTCTTCTCGCGGTCGGTGGCCAGGCGCTCGATCTCCGTCTCGGCCCGGGACCGGGCGACGTATGCGTCGACCTCCGCGCGCCGCTCCGGATGGGTGAGGCGGTCCACGAGCGGGTGCTCGGGCGCCAGGACCATGAAGGTCGCGCCGAAGAGCGTGTCGGGCCGGGTCGTGAAGACGCGCAGCTCGTCGCCGCCCGGCTGGTGGTCGTCGGGCGCGGTGGTGAAGACGACCTCGGCGCCCTCCGACCGGCCGATCCAGTTCGTCTGCATGATCCGGATCGGTTCGGGCCAGTCGAGGCCCGCGAACTCCAGGAGCTCGTCGGCGTACTTCGTGATGCGCAGGAACCACTGGGCAAGGTCGCGCTTCTCGACCTTCGCGCCGCAGCGCCAGCAGCGCCGGTCGACGCCCTCGACCTGCTCGCGCGCCAGCGTGCCGTCGTTGGGGCACCAGTCGACGGGCGACGTCGTCCGGTACGCCAGGCCGGCCTCCAGGAAGCGCAGGAAGAGCCACTGGTTCCAGCGGTAGTAGTCCGCGTCGCAGGTCACGACCTCGGAATCCCAGTCGAAGCTGGCACCCATGCTCCGCAGCTGGCGGCGCATGTTCTCGATGTTCCGGTAGGTCCACTCCGCCGGGTGGATCCTGTTCTTGATCGCGGCGTTCTCGGCCGGCAGCCCGAAGGCGTCGAAGCCGACCGGGAAGAAGACGTTGTCGCCGTGCATCCGGTGGTAGCGGGCCAGGGCGTCGGTCGGGGTCTTCACGTACCAGTGCCCGACGTGGAGGTCGCCCGAAGGGTAGTCGTACATCGTCAGGAGGTAGTAGGGCGGCCGGGTCGCGTCGTGAAGGTCGGTCCGGTAGAGGCCCAGCTCGGCCCAGCGCGCCTGCCAGCGCGGCTCGACGGTCGAGGGGTCGTAGCGTTCGATCCGGGTCCGTTCGGTGGTCACGGCATGGCCTCGGTATGCGAAACGACCCCCAGCCACACGGGCGCGGGGGTCGTCTCTGCGGCGCTGGTCAGGGGGCTGGTGGAGCTACGGGGGTTCGAACCCCGGACCTTCTGAATGCCATTCAGACGCTCTTCCAGCTGAGCTATAGCCCCATTCGTCCGGAGGCGGAGTATAGCAGGGGAGCACGGTGCGGCGAGCCGAGCACGCCCCCGCCGCGGTGGGCGACCCGGAGCTGCCAGCTGCCGGGGCACGGTCACGCGCTGCCCACGCCGCCGCTGCCCACGCCCCGCCTGTGGCACGATCCCCGGATGGCACCCCGCCCGCCGGACCGCCGCCACACCGCGATCGAGACATCCGCCCGCGCACGGCTGCGCGGCGGCGACCTCGACTACACGCTCCGGCGATCCTCGCGGGCGGTGCGCCTCCGCGTGACGATCGATCCGCGCCGCGGCGTGATCGCCACGGTCCCCGGCGTCCGGACCTCGGAAGGCCGGGCGCGAGCGCTGGTGGAGCCGTTCCTCGCGGAGCGCGAGGCCTGGCTGCGGCGGCACGTGGCGCGCCATGCGGCAGCAGCCGCGGCCCTCGCAGCCGCCGGCCCGGTCCGCGAAGGCACGCTGCTCCGCTACCGGGGCGAGCCACACCGGGTGCGCGTCGTCCCCGGCGCGCCCGGCAGCCGCCGCTCGCGCGTCGAGCGGGTCGGCGGGGACGACGAGGACCAGCTGGTCGTCACGCTCGCGGCCGCCGAGCGGCGCCAGCTCCGGGCCGTTCTCGAAGCGTGGCTGCGGGTCCGCGCGAGGGACGCGCTCGAGGCCGCGATCGCGCGCCACGCACCGGCCCTGGGCGTGACGCCCGCGCGCGTCACCGTTCGCGACACGCGGAGCCGGTGGGGGAGCGCCTCACGGGCGGGCCGCCTCTCGTTCTCGTGGCGGCTGGTGCTGGCGCCGCCCCCGGTCCTCGAGACGGTGGCCGTCCACGAGCTGGCGCACCTCCGCGTCTTCGGCCACGGCCCGACCTTCTGGGCGCTGGTCGCGGGCCGGATGCCGGACCACGTGGCGCGGCGGCGCTGGCTTCGGACCCATGCCGCCGAGCTACACGAGGCGCTCCGCGCCGACGACTGACCGCGGGACTGCCGCGAACGCGCTCCCGGGCGGCTACCACGCCCACCGATCGAAGCGGCGACCGCGGGCCGGCTACGCGTCGCGACCCGCGCCGCTCCCGCCTGACTCCACCACGGACGTCGGCGTGTTGTGGACCGCCACGATTGCCGGGATGCTGCCGAGCCGCCCGGCCTGGTAGTCCTCGAACGCCTGGATCACCTCTTCGCGGGTGTTCATGACGAACGGGCCCATCCACGCCACCGGCTCGCGGATGGGTCGTCCGCCCAGCAGCAGGACGTCCAGGTTCGGGCTCCGGCCCTCCTGGGCAGGGGCGGCGGCGAGGGTGAGCGCGCTGCCCGGACCGAAGACGGCCAGCTGGCCGGTCTGCACCGGGCTCGCCGCGACGCCCACCGTGCCGTGTCCCGCCATGACATAGGCCAGCGCGTTGTACTCGGCGCGCCACGGGATCGAGAGCCGGGCGCCCGGGCTCAGGGTGGCGTGGACGAGGGTCATCGGCGAGTACGTGGAGCCCGGGCCTGCATGGCCCGCGACGTCGCCGGCGATCACCCGCACCAGCGCGCCGCCGTCGCTCGACGAGACCAGCGCGACCTCCCGGGCCCGGAGGTCCTGGTAGCGCGGCGCCGACCATTTCAGGGCCCGCGGCAGGTTCACCCAGAGCTGGAAGCCATGGAAGAGGCCGCCGCTCACGACCAGCGCCTCGGGCGGCTTCTCGATGTGGAGGATCCCGGCGCCGGCCGTCATCCACTGGGTGTCCCCGTTCGTGATGACGCCGCCGCCGCCGTTCGAGTCGCTGTGCTCGAAGGTCCCGTCGATCATGTAGGTGACCGTCTCGAAGCCGCGGTGCGGGTGCCAGGGTGTGCCCTTCGGCTCACCAGGTGCGTACTCCACCTCGCCCATCTGGTCCAGGTGCACGAACGGGTCCAGCTCGGAAAGGTCGACCCCGGCGAACGCGCGCCGGACCGGGAAGCCCTCGCCCTCGAACCCGCGAGGGGCGCTCGTGATGCTGCGCACGGAACGCTGGCGGGCGACCATCGGGTCGGGCTCGGGGATGCGCGGAAGGACGGTGATGTCGTCGACGACGATGGCGGGCATGGCGGCAATTCCTCTTCGGGTGTTGCGAGACGATTGCACGCGCAATGAATGTCGTCAAGGCCGGGGCCAACGCCGGGGAGACTCCGTCGGCGCGACGGAGACGGTTCGGGCCTGCCGTGGCCGGGCCGGACGGGCGCGCCATTTCCGGTATCCCGGTACGATCCCGGGCATGGACGGACGCGCGGTCGCCTGGCCGGGGCTCCCGCCGACGTGCACGCTGACGACGTGCGTGCCGCCTGCCCTGCCGGTCGCACACACGGCCCCGGTCGCGCACCGGATGGCCGGATGACGGCGGTTCGGCCTCCCGGCCCAATGGCCCGCCCGGTCGCGCCGGTCCCACCGGCCCACGCCGATCGCCGGGGAGACATCGAGGGCCTTCGCGCCATTGCCGTCGTCCTCGTGGTCCTCTTCCACGCCTCGATCGGCGGCTTCTCCGGTGGGTTCGTGGGCGTGGACGTGTTCTTCGTGATCTCGGGCTTCCTGATCACCGGGCTCCTGCTGCGCGAGAGGCAGGCCAGCGGAACCATCTCCCTGTCGACCTTCTACTCCCGGCGCGCGCGCCGCCTGCTGCCGGCGGCCCTCCTGGTCCTGCTCGTCACCCTGGCCGCCTCGATCATCCTGCTGCCGCCCCTGCTGATCCCCGGCGTCGCGACCGACACCGCGTCGGCCGCCCTCTACGTCTCGAACATGGGGTTCGCGATGCAGGCGACCGACTACTTCGCGGCCGGGCAGGCTCCGTCCCCGATCCTCCACTACTGGTCGCTCGGCGTGGAGGAGCAGTTCTATCTCTTCTGGCCGATCATCGTCCTGCTCGTGGCCCGGGGTGCGAGCCAGCCCGCGCGCCGCGTCGGGGTGGCACTGATCGCCATCGCCGGCACCTCGTTCGTGTTCGCGCTCTGGCTGACGTCGGCCGCCCAGCCGTGGGCCTTCTTCTCGCTGCCCGCGCGTGCCTGGGAGCTGGCGCTGGGTGGCATCCTCGCGCTCGCCGGGACGCGGCTCCGCCTCGTCCCGGAGCGGGCCGCCGCCGCGGCCGGCTGGGTCGGCGTCGCTCTGATCGTGCTGGCCGGGACCGTGCTGAATGAGACGACGCCGTTCCCCGGGTACGCGGCCCTCCTGCCGACCGTCGGGGCCGCGCTGGTCATCGTCAGCGGGGCTCGAGTGACCGCCGCCGGCCCCGCACGCCTCCTGGGCACGGCCATCCCGCGCTTCCTCGGGCGGATCTCGTATTCCCTGTACCTGTGGCACTGGCCGGTCCTAGTCCTGCCGGCCGTGGCCGCGGGCATCCCGCTGCCCCTGCCGGAACGCGTCGCCCTCGTCATCGTCGCGGTCGCCCTGGCCGCGGCGACGCATCGGTGGGTGGAAGATCCGCTCAGGCGGGGCCGGTTCATCGGGGCGCTGCCGCGTCGCAACCTCGCCCTGGCAGGCGCCGTCACGCTGGCGGTCGCCCTGGTCTCCGTGAGCGTGGATATCTCGAGCGCGGCCAGCCTTCGCGGGAGCGCGAGCGCCGGCACGCCCATCGCGAACGCCCAGCGGCTCGACTCGATCCTGAACGCCCTCGCGAGTCCGGCGCCGACGCCGTTCGCCACCGCGACCTCCAGCACGCCGACGCCCGGCACGCCGACGCCCGGAGCCGCGACCCCGGCGCCGAGCGGTCCGCCGGCACGGCCGGCGACCCGGGACGGACCCGTCCCGGCCGACCTGCAGCCCTCGCTCGGTGACGCCAAGGGGGACTACCCCGCCTCCTACCTGGACGGCTGCCACACGCAGACCGAGCAGCCGCCCTCCACCGCGCCGTGTCTCTACGGGAACCTGAATTCCACGACGACGATCGCGCTTTTCGGCGACAGCCACGCCCTCAGCTGGTTCCCGGCGGTGGAGCGCCTGGCCAAGGACCAGGGCTGGCGGCTCCTGAGCCTGACGATGTCGGCCTGCTCTCCCGCCGACATGCCGGTCTGGAACGCGAACTACAACCGCGTTTCGGCGGCCTGTGCGAACTGGCGGACCCTGGCCATCGATCGACTGGTCAAGCTGCGCCCATCCCTCGTCCTCGTGACGGGGACCCGCGGGTTCGCCGTCGTCGACGGGTCCGGCAACCTGCTTGCCGGCGACGCACGGACCCGCGCCTGGGAGGCCGGGATGCAGCGCACCCTGGCCCGACTGATCCCGGCAGCGGGGCGGGTGATCATGATGGCGGATACGCCCCTCTCGCTGGTCGATCCACCGGTCTGCCTCTCGGCCCACCCCACGAGCGTCCTCGCGTGCGCGACGCCGGTCAAGAGCGCGATCAGCGCGGCCTGGCTGGCGGAGGAGCAGCACATGGCCAGCCAGGAGGGCGTGGGCTTCATCGACCCCACGCCCTGGGTCTGCCCCTCGAGCCCGTGTCCGGTCGTTCTCGGGAATCTCCTCGTCTACCGTGACGCCGGCCACCTGACCGCGACCTTCGCGGCGGCTCTCTCCGACCGTCTCGAGCAGGCGGTGCTGGCGGACCTGGCGCGGCGCCGTCCCGGGCCGATCCCCTGACCTCCGTTCCTCGCGGCAGGCAGGGTCCACGGCATCGCCGCGTCGGTCAGGCGGCTCCCAGGAAGTGCAGGATGTTGAGCGTCAGGCGACCGAAGCCCGGTGGCACGTGGTGCTGCGAACCCCAGGCCGGGTCGAGCGCCCAGCCCCAGTAGAACGTCCCCGCGCTGAACACGCGACCGCCGCTCGGGAGCTCGCGCCAGACCGCATCCGCCGTCCACCGCCACGCCGACTCACGTCCGGGCACCTGCCCTGCGGTCGCGAGCCGGTGGTCATAGACGCCGCCCAGTGGTCCCCACCACTCGGCAAACGGATAGACGCCGTCGACCTCGCCGCCGGCGATGAACCCGAGCGAACCGTTGGCCGCGAGCCCGGTGCCATCGAGGAGCCGTGGGTCGGCCCCGGCCGGGTCGATCGAATAGCGGCCGAGGACGGACGTGATCCCCCGGTAGCGGACCCCGAAGAGCGGTTCGCCCGGGAAGCTGCCCGTGTACGGGCCGGCTGGCCCGTAGGACTGGAAGCCGGCCCCGCTCCGTTCCTCGATGTCGCCGGGAGGCGGCGTCGCGGCAGCGGCCTCGGACGGATCCGGCGTCTGGCCGGGAGGCAGCAACGCCTGGGGGACGGGGCCGTCCTTGAGGCACACGAGGTCGCGCGGACCGTCCGGCGATCCCGGGCCGAAGCTGACCGGCCAGTACGCGCTGTCCGCGGCGAGCATCGCCACCCCGACGTCGCCGGCGGTGACGTGGCGGTCGAGCCAGTCGTACAGCGCCACCCCCCAGTACTCGCTGTGGCCGTTGAAGACGACGACCCTCGGAAGCGGCGCGGAGTCCGGGGCCAGCGAGAGGTCGTAGTCGGTCGTGAAGCTCAGGTCGAGACCCTGGCGTTCGAGCCACGAGATGAGCGGCAGCTCGTAGGTGAAGAGCTGGCCCGCGCCGTCTTCGTTCGTGTAGGGTCGGTCGAACGAGACCCCGAGCGCCCGGCGCAGGCCCGGCGCCGGCTCACCGACGCTGGTCTGGTAGACGCTCGACCCGCCCCAGTCGTTGTATGCCTGCCACGTGAGGGCGTTCGAGACGACGAGGACGGCGTGGGCCGAGGGGCTGCGGAGGACGAACGGGATGTACGCCTGGACGTGCTCGCTGCTGTCCAGCCGGACCAGGTACACCCCGGACTGCCACCAGGATGGGATGGGGAAGGAGTACGTGAGCGGCCATCGGGCGGCGACCATCCTCGTCGTCGGGTCGACCGTCGGTGCCGGCTGGATCCGGCCGGGCAGGTTCCCGGCGGACGCAACGCGGACGAAGGGGCTGTCGACGGGTGCCGCGCCGGAGACACGCCAGATCGTGAGGTCGTAGGTCGGGGCGGTCGTGGAGACGGCGAGGCGGAGGGTGTCGCCCGGCAGGTACGAGGGTCGCGAGGCGTAGCCCTCCAGGGCCGTCGAGGGCGATGGCAACGCCTGGATCTGCCAGGGCCGGGAGCCCGTGAACTCGAACATCGGGCGTGTGAGCGGGACAGTGTCCGCCGCGATGGTGGGGGACTGCCCCGGGGCCAGCGTCTGCCCCGGGAGGGTCGACGGTTGGACCACGCCACCGGTCGAGATCGGCAACGGCCCGCCTGCGGGCGTCGTGCTGCCCGAGGCGCCCGCCGATCTGCCGGGCGATGTCCCCGGGCGAGACGTCCCGGCGCCGAGGTAGGTTGCGAGGAGCAGCGCAGCAACGGTCGCCGTGGCCAGGAGCGCGAGTCCGACGCGGCGCCGGCGACGGGGAGCGTTGGTTGACGGCGTGTTCATCCGGGCCGAGACCAGTTTCAGGCGGTGGGTGGCGTGGGAGTGGTGGAGATGAGGGGACTCGAACCCCTGACCCCCGCGATGCGAACGCGGTGCTCTTCCAGCTGAGCTACATCCCCACGCGAGGCCGATCGCACGCGCTCAGGGGGCGATCGCCGGGCGAGAGTGTAGCACGGCCCCCAGAGCCGGCAGCCGGGCCGGCCGGGACGTCACGGCACGCCACATGGCCCTTCCCAACATCGAACAGATGTTCTATCGTTGGCCGTCCGATGGACCACCATCCCGACCGAGCCGCCGTCCTCGCCTCCCTCCGGGAGCGCTGGGGCGCGGCAGCTCCGCGGCCGGCGACGGAGGTGTTCGGCGCGCTCGCTGTGGCCCCTCGCCCCATGACGAACCCGCCGACGGCGCGGCCGCTGCCAACGGGCCGGCCGCTGCCAATGACGGCGCCCGATCCGGCGGCCCCGCCTGCCGGCGATCGTCCGGCGCTGCTCCCGCTGCCCGACATCGGCACGCCGGGCCCGGCTCCCGTTTCGCCTCGCCCCCGGGCCGCACCCGTGACGACCGATCATGCGATCCCGACGGGCTTCCCCGCGCTCGACGCGCTCCTCGCCGCCGGCGGCCTCCCGCGGGCCGGGACCGTCGCGCTCGCGGGAGCGGGCTCCAGCGGCGCGACCACGCTCGCGCTCCGCGTGCTCGCCGAGGCGCAGGCCGGGGGCGCGCTCGCCGCCTGGGTGGACCTCCCGCACGCGCTCGACCCCGTCGAGGCGGCGGCCCGCGGCGTCCGCCTCGAGTGGCTGGCGGTCCTGGTCCCGGACGACCCGGCCCAGGCGCTCGCGATGGCCGGCACGCTGCTCCAGGCGCGCGCGGTGGACATCCTGGTGCTGGACCTGGGGACGGCGCGCGCGGGACGATCGGCAACGGACGCGCCGGCGATTCCCATGGGCCCGGCCCGGCGCGGCCCGCGCCCGCCCGTCCTTGCGGACCAGCTGGCTCGACTGGTCGCGTTCGCCCGGCGGGCCGGCGCGCTCCTTCTCGTCCTCGAGCCGGCCGATACCCCCGCGCCGCTCCGGGCCGCGCTCGACGAGGGCGCCGGCCTGCGCCTGGAGCTCCGGCGGAGTGGCTGGGTGCGGCTGGGTCGCGAGGTCGTGGGACAGCGGACGGAGGTCCGCGTCGCCAGGGACCACCACGGGGCGCCGGACCGGCGGACCACGCTCCGGATCCTCTACGCGGAGGGCGGGCCGCGGGACCGCTGCCTGGCCCGCGACGAGCTCCTGGCGGAGGAGCCCGTCGCGGGAGCGCCGCCGGGGGCCCTCCGGCCGGGCGCCGCCACCTCCGTCGAACTCATCTCCGCCGTCTCCACTCCACCGCCGCACGAGCCCCACCCATCGACCGATGCGTCTCCTCCATCTCTCCTGGCCACATCTCGCGCTCCGGCTCGCCCGGCAGCGCCCGCCCGGGGATCTGCCCGCCGGGCCGCTGATCCTCGGCGGGCAGCCGTGGGATGACGGCGTCGTCCTCGACGCGAACCAGGCTGCCCGAAATCTCGGGGTCCGGCGCGGCATCCCGCTCGGGCAGGCGCACCGGCTCGCCCCGGAGGCCACGTTCGTTCCGCCCGACGCCGGGGCGGACGCGACGGCCGTCGAGGCGGCGCTCGATGCGCTCGCGACGTTCAGCCCGGGCATCACCGGCCCGGTCCACGCCGCCGATCCCGCGTTCGGGACGCTCGAGGTCCAGCTCGACGGCCTGGAGTCGCTCTGGGGGCCGGAACCGGTCATCGTCACGAAGGTCCGTGTCGCGCTGGCGCCGCTGCTCCCGGGGACGCCGCGGGCGGGGATCGCCGGGACGCGGTTCGCGGCTGCGCTCGCCGCCGCCACCGGCCCGGGCCCGGCCGCCGTCCCGTGTGTCTGCGTGCCGCCCGGCGGGGATGCCGCGTTCCTCGCCCCGTTCCCGGCCGCGGCCCTCTCGCGCGACCCGGACGTGCGTGCCCGGCTTGCCCGGTTCGGCCTCGCGACGATCGGGGAGGTCGGGGCGCTGCCGCGCTCGGCGCTCGTGGCGCGCTTCGGGACCGATGTCGGCGCGCGGCTCCACGATCGGGCGAATGGCCGCGAGACGGACCCGTTCCATCCGCGCCGCAGCCCCGAACGGCTCGCGCTGGGGCTCGCCACCAACGAGCCGATCACCGGGCTGGAGGCGGTCCGCTTCGTCCTGCGGCGGCTCGCCGGGGCGCTCGCGGCGCAGCTCGACGCGCGCGGCTCGGCCGCGGGACGGGCCCGGCTCACGCTCACGCTCGACCCGACGTTCCGACCGGGCCGGCTCCCGCTTCCCGGCGGGGACCACCCGCGGCGGATCGTCGAGCAGCGCCTCCCGGAACCCTCCGCGGACCCGGAGGCGTTGGAGCGGCTCCTCCTCGCGCGGCTGGAGAAGGACCCGCCGGCCGCGCCGATCGCGCGCCTGGACCTGGAGCTGCTCGACGTCACGCCCGCCGCCGGCCACCAGCTCGCGCTCTTCGTCCCCCAGGCAAACGCGGCGGCCCGGCTCGGCTGGCAGCTGGCCCGGCTGGCCGTCCGCTACGGGGAGGGGCGGGTGGGACGGCTGGCCCTCGCGGATCCCGAGGCGCCGCTTCCCGAGGCGCGCTGGACGTGGCTCCCCGTGGCCGCCGACGGCGTGGAGCCGGCCCGGTGACGCGCCTCCTGCGCGAGCACCCGGCCGTGGAGGCGGAGCTGGACGAAGCCGGCCGCCTCGTCGCGATTCGCTGGGCCGGCCGTCGCGAGCCGGTGGAGGTCTGCACGCGCTGGCGCGTCGACGAGGCGTGGTGGGGTCGCCCGATCGCGCGCGACTACTTCAAGGTCGTCGGACGCCAGTGGCTCGCCCTGGTCTACCTGGACCGCGTGGACGGCTCGTGGCACCTGGAACGGCTCTACGACTGACGGCCAGCGCGATTGACCGCGGACTCGCCGGCATCGTCCGGCCGTTGGGCCGTCCGGCCGTGGGCCGACGTTCGCGTCAGGCGAGGAGCAGGGCGAGCGCGACGGGCTTCGCACCGGAGGCGCCAGCAGCGACGAGCACGATGATCAGCCCCACGAGGACCAGCACCAGGAGGCCGGCGCCCAGCCACTCGCGTGCCGTCGGTCCCATCGCGCGCGCTCCTCTGCTCGGTCCGCCGGGTCAGGGCCGGGGGCAGCCCGCGCCATAGTAGACGGTCACGAAGTGCACGCTGCCGAGCGGGCGAACGATCACCCGCGACCGACAGCCCGGGCTCACGCCGACCGCGGAGATGTCACGGCTGCCGTCCTCGCCCGAGGTCATCGCTCCGAGGGACCAGCCGGCCGCCGTGAGGCCGGCCTCGATGCCTTGGGCCGCCTTGTCCACGCCGAGGCTCGTCGTGAAGACACCGCTCGACGGGCCCTCGACCGGGTCGGCAGGCTGCGCCGGCTCGGCGTCGGACGGGAGCGGGAAGCTCGACGGCACCTGGTCCCAGATCTTGCCCCACGCCACCGTCACGACCGTGGCGGCGCTGGGAGTCGGCGTGACGGCCGCGAGCGTCGCGCTGGGAGTCGGCGTGACGGCCGCGAGCGTCGCGCTGGGAGTCGGCGTGACGGCCGCGAGCGTCTGGGCGGGGGTGGACGTGGACGGGCTGGGGTTCGAGGTGGTGGGTGCCGTCGCAGGGCTCGCGGCGCCGGTGCAGGCGGCCAGCAGGCCGGTCGCCGCGAAGAGGACGACCAGGGCGCGAACATCGGTGGGACGGGAGCGTCGTCGGGTCTGCATCGGCGCCATCCTAGTCCGCCGCTCGCGTCCGGGTCCAGAAGACGTTCGGGCCCCGCGGCAGTGGGACCACCAGCGGGACCCGAACGGCGATCGTCCGGACCCCAGTACCGGACGACGGGACGTGCTCGTTGGTTACGGGGCGGTTCCTGCGGCGGCCGCGAGGAGCGCCGGGAGAGCGCCGAAGACGAACGCGACCGCGAGCAGGACCAGCGCGAGCGAGGGGAGGAAGGTCCGGGTGCCGTGGGCGAGCGCGTGCATCGTTCCCAGTTGACGTCCGAGCGGGCTCGTTTGTTGCAGTCGCGGGTCTTGACGTGAGTAGAACAGGTGTTCTATCGTTGACCTGCCCCCGCCGGCCGCGACGGCCGCGCCGCCGTCCCTTCTCGACGCTGTCCCCCGGGTCGTGCCATGCCCGCGCCGCCCTATGCCGAGCTCCACGCGCACACGAACTTCTCCTTCCTCGACGGCGCCTCGCCGCCCGCGGACCTCGTCGCGCGGGCCGTGGAGCTGGGGCTCTCGGGCCTTGCCGTCACGGACCACCGGGGCCTCTACGGGGTCGTCCGCTTTGCGACGGCGGCGGAGGAGGCGGGCCTCCACCCGGTGATCGGGGTGGAGGTGGAGCTCGTCGACCCGCTGGTCCCCGACCCGGACGGGCTC